>Ga0079224_100000070_pt1 | contig 70606 bp, 57 predicted proteins | sample Stecom2015_FD_80414 | JGI IMG/M metagenome (GOLD analysis project Ga0079224, IMG submission 80414) | Agricultural soil microbial communities from Utah to study Nitrogen management - Steer compost 2015 | ecosystem: Environmental > Terrestrial > Soil > Agricultural land | place: USA: Utah... | reverse complement strand
TATCCAAAATATTCTTCGGCTCGAATGGTTCAAAACTGGATTTTGAATGACTTGTTTGTGAAGGAGGAATATCGAAAGCTTGGAATTGGCGAACAGCTGATTAGTAGAGCATTCGAATTTGCGAAATCAAAAGGGGCAGCTTTTGTGCAATTGGAAACGCAGGTGGAAAATGTTAATGCACAGCGTTTATATGAGCGATTAAATTTTGAACTACAGGGGCCTGATACAGAGTTTTTGTTGTATAAGAGGAATGTGTAGAAAAGAAAAATTGGTATCGTCAGCTATTCGTTATTTTCTAAGTAGTATTCAGACTACTTTTTAGATTGGATTCGTAGTGCACTATGCTTAACACTAAGAATAGAGGTGTCTCAAGTAAAAAACTTATCACTTAACTACTTACAACTAAAATAAATATGAACAAGATTAAAGTTGGTATTGTTGGTTCGGCGGGGTATACCGGGGGAGAATTATTACGGGTATTGATTTATCATCCTGATGTAGAAATTGTATTTGCTAATTCAGCCTCTAATGCAGGAAATAAAGTCTATGCGGTACATAATGACTTATTTGGAGATACAGACTTAGAATTCTCTTCGGATTTTCACTCGGATATTGATGTTTTGTTTCTTTGTGTTGGTCATGGCGATGCAAGGAAGTTCTTGGAGGCAAATCCTGTCAGTACTTCGGTTAAAATTATTGACTTATCGCAAGATTATCGCTTAAAAGCAAATACGGCTTATCAAGGACAGCAGTTTGTGTATGGTCTCCCCGAATTAAATCGTGAAAGGATAAAATCAGCACAGTATATTGCTAATCCAGGGTGTTTTGCCACAAATATCCAGCTGGCATTATTGCCTTTGGCTTCCAAAGGATTGTTGCCTGCCCAGGTTCACATCAATGCGACCACAGGCTCAACAGGAGCAGGACAGAAGCCAACAGCAACATCACATTTTTCTTGGCGGAGTAGCAATCTTTCTGCTTATAAATCTTTCGAACATCAGCATTTGCAAGAAGTTTCGGAATCGTTGGAGCAGTTACAAGCAGGTTTTCTTCCTGTTTCCGAACAGTCGCTTCTAGAGCGGGCGATGCAGCGTATCAACATGATTCCACAGCGAGGTGCTTTTCCAAGAGGAATCTTCTCGGCGATCTATGTAGACTCTGATCTATCGGAAAGCGAGGCTTATAACTTGTATGAAGAATATTATGCGTCACATCCTTTTACTTGGGTAAGTCGTTCTAATATAGATTTGAAGCAGGTCGTCAACACCAATAAAAGTATCATGCATCTCGAAAAACATGATAATAAATTGTTGATTCTGAACGCTACGGATAACCTTTTGAAAGGAGCGTCTGGTCAAGCGGTACAAAATATGAATTTGCTCTTTGATTTGGATGAAAGGGCAGGCTTGAATCTTAAGAGTGTAGGATTCTAAAAAGTAGGGGTTGCAAAATTTGCAACCCCTTTTTTATTTTTATTCTGCTGAAAGTTTTATTTTTCTTTCCACTGAAACATTGTCGCCAGAAACAGCATTTCCGTCTTTGTCAATCAAAGTGATTTTGATTGTGTTTTCACCTAATGGCAAGTTAAGGATTTCGTATGGTACCCATTGGTCCAAAACAAATTCCTGACCATTGATTTCAGCTTTTACTTTGTTGCCATTTGCACTTAGCTCACTGTTCGCAACGAAGAAATCCAACAACAACTGTTTGGTGTCGTCGCCTTTGTATTCGCCTTTTGGACGGCTATAAAAAAGAGATGGTTCTGTTGGTGCTGCAAGTTGTTCAACTTTAGCGTCTGCATCGATTTTGAATTTGACCAATTTATGTGCTTCAACCGTCTTTATAGATTCATGGAATGAGCGGGATAGGAAAGACATCAAATAATGTTCCGAGTTCACCGGGACGGTAACCGTATGTTCTGGTTTGTATAAAGCATCGTAAGGCTTGTTATCCAAAATAAAGTGGATATGTTGGCCGTCATGCGAGTTTGCCATATGGTGGTCATGCTCTGTCTGTGCGGTCAGTTCAAAGTTCTTAACATTGTATTTTACTGTAACTTTAGCCGAATCAGCTCCGACTTTCTCAGCAGTTATTGAAGCGACTTCTAATGTTGCACCCGGGAATTCCTTTGAATGGCTCAAGGGGTTTACTGCGATGGCACCAACAGAATCTTGTAGGGCTGTAGAGTCACGGACTTCGCCATCTGTGTTTTTTGTCGTTGGGTTACAGGAAACGATAGTTGCCGATACGGCAAGTAAAGCTAATGCTGTGTTCCAATTGTTCATTTTCATATTCTTTGTTTTTAGTTATACGTATGTTTATTTTTTGTCTATACTTAACAATCCTTTTCAAAAAAAGTTTAAATCTACTGAAAAACAACGTCTAAGGCTTCCTTAAGTGCCTGGATGGTTTTCTGTAGGTCTTCGGTTGAATGAGCAGCGGAAATAAAACCAACTTCATAACCTGAAGGCCCGAAATAAATACCTCTATTCAATAGTTCGCGATGCATGATTTTATATTTCTCCATAGAGGCAGGATCGATTTCATCAGCTCGTTTTATGCTTTCTGCTGTCGTGAAAGCAAACCAGAAAATAGAACCAACCGTGAAAATTTTCACTTCATATTGATGCTCCTCGATGTATGCGCGAAGGGTATTTACAAAGTCCTGGGTTGTTTGCTCCAATTTTTGGTAAAAGTCCGGTTGGTTTAAGATGCTCAGCGCAGCAATGCCGGCCGCCATAGCTACAGGATTTCCGGATAGCGTTCCGGCCTGGTAAACACCTCCGTCAGGAGAGATATGTGCCATGATTTCTTTGGAAGCTCCATATGCTCCTACTGGCATGCCTCCACCGATAATTTTACCGTAAGTTAGGATGTCCGGTCGTATGCCATAATAATGGGCGGCTCCTTGGAAACCTAGACGGAATCCAGTGATTACTTCGTCTAAAATCAATAAGGAACCCTGCTCTTGCGTGATTGCACGGAGATAGTGCATATAATCCTTGTCTTGTAGAAGTAATCCGTTATTAGCAGGAATACCTTCTATAATGACGGCCGCAATTTGGTCTTTGAAACGGGAAAATACTTCTGTCAATGCTTCTTTGTCGTTGAGAGCGATCACGATAGTCTCATCAGCAAAGGCTTTAGGTACACCAGCAGAGGAAGTTTCTCCAAAAGTGACTAATCCTGAACCTGCTTTTACCAAAAGCGAGTCAGAGTGGCCATGGTAACAGCCTTCAAATTTAACGATCTTATCACGCTTAGTATAACCTCTGGCCAAGCGGATAGCTGACATGACTGCCTCTGTGCCGGAGCTAACAAAGCGAAGCTTTTCGATATACGTGTTGTTAGACAGAATAAGATCTGCCAATTCATTTTCTAATCGTGTTGGTGCGCCGAAGCTCAAACCTTTGTACAATTGCTCAGCTACCGCCTCCCGGATCTGTGGATTATTGTGTCCTAAGATAAGTGGCCCCCAAGAACAGCAGAAGTCGATAAATTCATTGCCGTCAGCATCCCAAAGATGGGCTTTGTCACCACGTTCTATAAATAAAGGTGTGCCGTAAACGGATTTGAATGCCCGAACAGGAGAGTTTACTCCACCAGGGAAATAATTTTTAGCTTTCTCAAAAAGTTCAGCTGACTTTTCACGTGAAATATCTGACATGTGTTTTTTTAGTATTGCGATATGCGTATTGCGAAACAGGAAAAACGATTCTGTTTTTCCTGTCAATGTTGTTTTTCCTGTAAGTGGCTTAAGCCGAAAAAGAGCTTCCGCAACCGCAGGTGCTGGTTGCATTCGGGTTGTTGAATGTGAAACCGCGGGCATCTAATCCATTTTTGAAGTCGATTTCCATTCCCGCAAGGTATAGGCCGTGAGCTTTGTTCATGAAAATACGGATTCCTTCTATTTCATATTCGCTATCGCCATCTTTCTTCTGGTCGAATCCTAAAATATAGCTCATTCCTGAACAGCCGCCACCTTCGACGCCTATGCGAAGGCCAAAGTCTGCTCCGATCTCCTGTTGGTCGATTAATTTCTTTAGTTCTGTTACTGCGCCCGCTGTTAAAGTAACCGGAGCGGCAGTTATTGTGCTGTCTGTACTCATATCTAAAAATACTTTCTAATGAAACAAAAATACATATTTTTAGCTGGAAATCCTTTTAATCCCTATTTTTGACACTAACAAAACATATACGATGATGAGTAAAGAGTTTATTGATTTCTTCGGTCAGGTGCTGGCGATTACCTTTGGTGTGATTGCTGGAGGATTGTTGCTGTTTAGGGTGCTGTGGCCGAAAATAGAGTCCTATATCTTGAAGCTGAATGCATTGAACCAGAATAAGCTTTTCACCCGAGAGATGCAGCAGATGCGTTTTGCTGCGTATGAGCGATTGCTTCTTTTTACACATCGAATAGAACCTCAGCAGCTGATGTTGCGTAACCATCAAGAAGGCTTACAAGTGACTACTTTCGTAAATGCTCTGGTTGGCGAAGTTCAAGCAGAATACCAGCATAATCTAGCGCAACAACTCTATGTGTCAGATGTGGCGTGGACTTATATAAGTGATTTGAAGGATAATACGATAAAGCTCTTGCAGAACGGTAAAAAGGAATTGCCTGGCAATGCGGGGCTTGATCAATATATCGCTGTTGTGTTAAACCATATAAAATCGCTGGATGAAAACCCTTACCATGCTGTTCAGGTATTATTGAAGAAGGAATTGAATGGTTGATGACTTTCGCATAACCTTTCCGTCCCTCGCCGGGACAAGGCATTCCTTTTTGTAGGGCAAAAAGGAATCAAAACCGACCGAAGGGAGCTCATCGAAGATAAACCCTTTGTCCCATCCAAAGCGACTTTACCCACAACCCCAACGCGCACAAAGAAAATCCCTCCCAAGGCTGAAACCAATGTCCGAAGCTTTTAAATTGCTTCGGACAATAGTTTCTATGCCTTTTCCCTTTCACACAATCCCTCGGAATTTCCTTTGCCTTTCCGCCACTTGGATGGGACAGATACCGCATTCGCGTTGTTCGGTAGAAGAGGGCGATGAAAATCGCCTTACTCTACTCGCACCAACCAATCCTTAACGGAAAATGTCGCCTCAAACTATTCTCGATGCGGGATAAGTGCGGGGATGTGGGACGCATCAAACGTTTTGACCATGTAGAAAGATATTCCTTGCACTATCTATCTGGTCAAAGCTTTTCAGCGACGCTTTTTGGGTACCTTTTTCTAAAAAAGGTACGAAGCCTCCGCGGCCAGCGGAAAAAGAAATGCCTAATAAAAACCTCCATTTTACTTTATCACCACTTCTTATACTTAAAATACAATGTTGCATATATTTACGCTGTGCGTCTTGTCTTTACCGCTTGTTCTTTAGTCTTTTTGTATTATCTTTGCAACGAATTTAAAAGAATATTAAAATTTACTCCTTAATCATACAATAATGGAAAGAGACCAGGTTGTTTTTAATCTGATTGCTGACGAGTTGAAGCGTCAGGAAGAAGGTATTGAATTAATCGCTTCGGAAAACTTCGTGAGCAAGCAGGTGATGGAAGCTGCAGGTTCAGTATTGACGAATAAATACGCAGAAGGTCTACCGGGCAAACGCTACTATGGCGGTTGTGAAGTGGTAGACGAAATTGAAAGCATCGCTATCGATCGTGCTAAAAAATTGTTTGGTGCAGAATGGGTGAACGTACAGCCTCACTCGGGTGCTCAGGCTAACGCTGCGGTTTTCTTGGCTACTATTAAACCAGGTGATAAAATCTTAGGCCTTGACCTTTCTCACGGTGGACACTTGACACACGGTTCTCCGGCAAACTTGTCAGGTAAAATCTACCAACCCTTGTTCTACGGAGTAAAAGAAGATACTGGTCTTATTGACTATGAGCAGTTGGAAGAAACAGCATTGCGCGAAAAACCAAAGATGATTATCTGTGGTGCTTCGGCGTATTCACGTGATTGGGATTATGCACGTATCCGTAAGGTAGCTGATGAAATTGGTGCTTTATTGATGGCGGATATTTCGCATCCAGCAGGTTTAATCGCTAAAGGATTGTTGAATGATCCACTTCCTCACTGTCACATCGTGACGACAACAACACACAAAACATTGCGTGGCCCACGTGGAGGTATGATTATGGTGGGTAAGGATTTCGAAAACCCTTGGGGTATTAAGACTCCAAAAGGTGAAATCCGTACGATTACCCAATTGTTGGATTTGGCTGTTTTCCCAGGTACACAAGGTGGTCCATTGGAGCACACTATTGCGGCTAAAGCAATTGCTTATGGTGAAGCATTGACCGATGATTACTTGGAGTATGCTAAGCAAGTGAAGAAAAATGCACAGGCATTGGCACAGTTCTTTGTTGACCGTGATTACAAAATCATTTCTGGAGGTACAGATAATCACTTGATGTTAGTGGATTTGCGCAACAAAGATATTTCTGGTAAAGAAGCTGAAGCAGTGTTGGGAAAAGCAGGTATCACTACCAACAAAAATATGGTTCCATTCGATACACGATCTCCATTTGTTACATCGGGTGTGCGTTTTGGTACAGCGGCGGTTACTACACGCGGTATCAAAGAGAATGAAATCATCCAGATTGGTGAGTTGATTGATGAGGCATTGAAAAGCCGTGACAACGATAGTCAATTGGGTAAAATTCATGATAAAGTGAAAACTTTGATGGCACAGTTCCCACTTTATAAATAGTGATGAAAACAAGGTAAGTGATCTGGTTTTTTTAACCTTCACTTCTATAACTTTAAAAGCTCGGCATGTAAATTGCGGAGCTTTTTTTGTAGATGATAGTAGTGTAACAACAATGTTGTAATTTGTGAATAAATGTTAAATATCAAATACTTAGTTTGTTTGTTCACTGTTTTTTTGTTGATTTGAATTAAGTAAACTATAATTAAAGAAGCGCCTATAGTACACAATTACTCTAAATAAACACCGAACGAAAATTCAAACTAAATCTGGGAGATTTATTATGAAAATGCTAAAAGAAAAGAGTGATAAAGAGCTTATCCAGGCTTATGTAGCCGGTGATGAGCAGGGGATTGAAGAGTGGTTGAATAGGTACAAATCTAAAATATATACATCTATCTACCTTCAAGTCAAGGACGAATATCTGGCAGAGGATATTTTTCAGGAGACTTTCATTAAAGTAATCAAAACACTTAAATCCGGACGTTATAACGACGAAGGGAAGTTTTTACCTTGGGTTGTCCGTATTGCCCAAAACATGGTTATTGACCATTTTCGGAAAGAAAAGCGTGGGCTTACGGTTGTCAGTAGTGATGGGTATGATATTTTTGATGTATTGCAATTTGCAGATGACAGTGTGGAATCGAAATTGATGGATACGCAACGGGATGTAGATTTGCGGAAGATTATACAGCTATTGCCGGACGACCAAAAAGAGGTGTTGATTATGCGTCATTTCTGTGATATGAGCTTTAAAGATATTGCAGATGTGACAAATGTAAGTATCAATACAGCATTAGGCCGTATGCGTTATGCATTGAACAATCTTCGGAAGATGATCGAAGAGAACAATATAGCTTTTCAATTGTAGAATAAAAATAAGCTGTTTCAAAAAGAGGATTAATCCTCTTTTTGAAACAGCTTATTTTTATTCTTTTCTTGCCCCATACGCTTTCTCCAAATATTCCTGAAGCACAAGCGCGTGTGTACGTATGGTATCTTTTGCGGCATATAAAAGTGTGATGGAGGACTGTTCTTCCCACTTTTCTAAATAATGTGCGATCTGATCATTTGCATCAAGCTCTTTGTTGTAACGCTGCTTAAATGTATTCCAATGCTCAGGTATATGACCAAATTCAATCCGTGCTTCAGTAGAAGGAGCGAGGTCTTTTGCCCATTCGTTTAAATGAGCATCTTCTTTCTTTACACCTCTTGGCCATAACCTATCAACCAATACACGATAACCGTCCTTCTCATCGAAGTCCTCGTATATCCGTTTAATGAAAATTTTGGGTTTCATCGTGCTATTAATTTTGGTAGGACAACAGAATTAAACAGAAATTGTTTGTTTTATGGTCATTTTGTCATAAATGAACCCACTTAAAGTTGGTTTTTGGCGTAATTGCTTGTTTTTCCTATCTTAGGAAAGAAAATGTGACAGCGAAAAGTGTAGTGGAATAAAATTTGAACAATACAGTAAAAAAGAAAATAAAAGATTATGGGAATATATTGGATATTATTTATTGGTATTGCATTAATCAGTTGGATAGTGCAGTCACGGTTTAAGAGTAAATTTAAGAAATACTCGGAAGTGCCTTTGTCATCCGGTTTATCCGGTGCAGAAGTGGCTCAAAAGATGCTACAGGATAACGGTATTTATGATGTGCAGATTCATGTAGCAAATCAAGGACAGCTTTCTGACCATTACAATCCGACCAATAAGACAGTAAACCTAAGTCCGGAGGTGTACCATGGACGTAGTGTTGCTGCTGCTGCGGTGGCTTCGCACGAATGCGGACATGCGGTTCAGCATGCTACAGCCTATTCTTGGTTGCAGTTCCGCTCAGCGATGGTACCGGTGGTTAGTATCGCGTCGCGATTAACTTCCTGGGTTTTGATGGCCGGAGTTTTGTTGATGGCTTTCGGAGGTAACCCATGGGTGTTGGCAATAGGTGTAGGAGCGTTGTTTTTGACTACTTTGTTTTCATTCGTTACCCTTCCAGTGGAGTTTGATGCGTCAGGCAGAGCTTTGAAATGGTTAGAAACAGCGAACATTACACATAGTCGCGAAGAGCATGATGGTGCTAAAGATGCCTTGAAATGGGCCGCTATGACCTACGTGGTTGCAGCGTTATCAGCATTGGTCACGTTGTTGTACTATGCTTATATCCTTTTCGCAAGAAGAGATTAAAGAAATGTTATCGTGTTGCGCATGGCGTAATGCATATATTGAAAAGGCATAAGTTGAATACTTATGCCTTTTTTAGTAGCTTACAGCCCTTTGCCTATAGCTGAATAGCTATTTATTTTGTACCTTTGGCATTTAGTAGAGAAAAAGATAAAACACGGGAAATTAGCATGTTTCAGAATTTACAGGATAAATTAGATAGAGCCTTTAAAGTATTAAAAGGACAAGGAAGCATTACGGAGATAAACGTCGCTGAGACGATGAAAGAGATTCGCAAGGCGTTATTGGATGCCGATGTGAACTATAAAACAGCCAAGAGTTTTACAGACGATGTGAAGCAAAAGGCATTGGGGGAGAATGTACTAACAAGTATTTCGCCGGGGCAATTGCTGACCAAAATCATGAACGATGAGCTGACGGCTTTGATGGGCGGAACAGTGACGGAATTGGAGATCTCCAAAAATCCTACCGTAATTCTTATTGCAGGTTTGAATGGTGCGGGTAAAACAACGTTCTCTGGTAAATTGGCTAATTATTTACGGGAAAACAAAGGAAAGAAACCTTTGTTGGTGGCGGGTGACGTTTATCGTCCTGCAGCTATTGACCAATTGCAGGTATTGGGCGGGCAGGTCAATGTGCCTGTATATGTGAACCGTGAATCTACTGACCCTATTGCGATTGCTAAAGAAGGGGTTGAGGAAGCGAAGCGTAATGGCAATAATGTTGTCATTATAGATACGGCTGGTCGTTTGGCGATCGATGAAGCCTTGATGACGGAGATCAAAGCGGTTAAAGAGGCTACGCAACCACATGAGATTTTGTTTGTGGTGGATGCCATGACCGGACAGGACGCGGTCAATACAGCAAAGGCGTTCAACGATAGATTGGACTTTACCGGAGTTGTGTTAACCAAATTAGACGGTGACACCCGCGGTGGAGCGGCGCTTTCCATAAAATCTGTTGTTAATAAACCGATCAAATTTATCGGTACCGGGGAGAAAATGGAAGCCTTGGATGTTTTCCACCCTGACCGTATGGCTTCCCGTATTTTGGGGATGGGTGACGTGGTTTCCTTAGTGGAGCGTGCGCAACAACAGTTTGACGAAAAACAAGCTGCTGAACTTCAAAAGAAGATACGTAAGAATAAATTTGACTTTAATGACTTCAAATCCCAAATTCAGCAAATCAAGAAGATGGGTAATATGAAGGACTTGATGGGTATGATACCAGGGGTGAGCAAAGCTATCAAAGATGTTGAAATCGATGACAATGCATTCAAACCTATTGAGGCTATTATCGATTCGATGACACCATTTGAACGTGAAAATCCTGATGCTATCGACCAAAAACGTCGTCTACGCATCGCTAAAGGGTCTGGAACGGACCTCAATGAGGTCAACAAATTGATGAAACAGTTTGCTGATATGCGTAAGGTAATGAAGCAAATGTCTAACCCCGGAATGGCAGCCAAGATGATGCGTAATATGCCTAAAATGCCAGGTGGCGGCTTAGGGCGATAAATAATATGCTATGTGGTAAGCTATGAATTCCAAAGTTTATAGCTTACTGCTTAAAGCCTACAGCTAAATAAAAAAATAATTGCTAATTTTGCAATATGGATGACCCCGCGCAGCTATCGGAATATGGAAAAATACTACTTATAGGTATAGTAGGTGCTCTATTGGTGTGCGCAACCATCTTTTTGTCGAAAATTATATCTCCTAAAGAACCGAATCCAGAGAAACTCAGCACATACGAATGTGGAGAAGAAACCACGGGCAGTGCTTGGGTACAGATTAATCCCAGATTTTATGTCATAGCCTTAGTCTTCCTCCTCTTTGATGTGGAGTTGATTTTTGTGTTTCCATGGGCGACAGTCTTCGGAAATAAGGCGTTGATTGCTGCAGATGCACGATGGGGCTGGTTTACTTTAGTAGAGATGGCGATATTTATCGGTATTTTGGTTGTTGGTTTAATCTATGTTTGGAAGCGAGGTGATGTCGCATGGATAAAACCAGTGCATCAGACACCAAAAGTTAAGGTTGGCATTCCAGCAGAGGCTTACCGAGCAATAAATGAAAAGCAATATCTTTTGAGAGATCACCGCATGGTTGCGGAGGAAGAAAAATCTGCTGAACAAGCTAAACCCGCTACAGCAGGTTTAGGTTTTCGTCCCAAATTCAAGAAAACTAATTGAGCCCTGCTATGAGTATGCCTGAAAGTCAACAACAGAACGGAGGAGTTATCATTGCTAAGATGGATGACCTGCTGAATTGGGCTAGGTTATCTTCGTTGTGGCCTGTAAGTTTCGGTATCGCCTGTTGTGCCATTGAGATGATGGGGGCGATGGCTTCTACTTATGATTTGGATAGATTGGGTGTGTTTCCTCGCCCTTCGCCAAGGCAGTGTGATGTGATGATTATTGCGGGAACAGTTACCTTTAAAATGGCAGACCGTATCCGTAAATTATACGAGCAAATGCCTGAACCGAAATACGTTATATCCATGGGGTCCTGTTCCAACTGTGGAGGGCCATATTGGCAACATGGCTACCATGTTGTCAAGGGAGTGGATAAGATTATCCCTGTGGATGTCTATGTGCAGGGCTGTCCGCCGAGACCAGAAGCATTGATTGGTGCATTTTTAGAGTTACAAAAGAAAATAGAAAAAGAAAGTATACTTCAGGAGCAATATTTTCCTGAGCAAGTTTAATTTATTAATAGATATTATGGCAAAAGATTTTTATGGCGAATTGCAGTTAGGTATCCTCGGTGGTGGTCAATTGTGCCGCATGCTGATTCAAGAGGCTATCAATTACAATGTCAATGTCCATGTATTGGATCCTGATAAGAACGCACCTTGCCGTAAATTGTGTAATCGTTTTGAAACAGGTTCTCTAAGTGATTTTGAGACAGTCTATAACTTCGGTAAAGACCTGGATATGATTACCATTGAAATCGAAAAAGTTAATGTCGATGCTTTGGAAAAGCTGGAAGAGGAAGGGGTGATGGTCTATCCGCAATCTCGGGTTATTCGCCTGATTCAGGACAAAGGCTTGCAGAAACAGTTTTTTAAGCAGAACGGTATTCCTACAGCAGCATTTCAGTTGATTTCCAATAAGGAAAATCTACATGACACACATATCTCCCTTCCTTATATTCAAAAGTTGCGTAAGGATGGTTATGATGGTAAAGGCGTTAGGAAAATTAACGATGTAGCAGCTATTGCCACAGCCTTTGAGGAGCCATCTTTAGTAGAGGAATTGGTGGATTTTGAAAAGGAAATTGCTGTCATTGTAGCACGTAATGATAAAGGGCAAGTGTCTACATTCCCTTTAGTAGAAATGGAGTTTAACCCTGAAGCCAACCTGGTAGAGTTTTTGATTTCTCCATCGACCTTAAGTTTTGAAATTCAGACACAGGCGGAGGAAATTGCAAAAAAAATAGCGGATGACTTGCAAATTGTAGGACTTCTTGCGGTGGAAATGTTCTTGACGAAGGATGGGCAGATTTTGGTAAATGAATTAGCTCCTCGACCACATAATAGCGGACACCAGACGATTGAAGGAAATATCACGTCACAGTTTGCACAACATTTACGTGCTATCTTTAATCTGCCTTTAGGCTCTACAGCAGTTCGTACGAATGCTGTTATGATTAATCTATTAGGGGAGCCTAATTATGAAGGTATGGCCAAATACGACGGAGTTGAAGAAGCATTGGGTATAGAGGGCGTATTTGTACACCTTTATGGTAAAAAATATACAAAGCCTTTTCGGAAAATGGGACATGTATGTATAGTGAATGATGACCGGGATGAGGCTATTAAAAACGCACGGTTTATACAAGAAATATTAAAGGTAAAAGCATAATGTTAGCACATGCGGCACGCGTGCACCAGCCGTAAGGGGGCTAAAAATACGATAAATATGAATCCAGAAAATAAAGCTCAAGTAGGCATCATTATGGGAAGCAAATCAGACCTTCCCGTTATGCAGGATGCGATTGATGTATTGAAAAAACTGAATGTACCGTTTGAAGTAACCATTGTTTCGGCACATCGTACACCACAGCGTATGTTTGATTATGCAGCTTCGGCAGCAGAAAAAGGATTAAAGGTTATCATTGCCGGAGCGGGAGGAGCTGCACATCTTCCAGGGATGGTTGCATCTATTACACACTTACCCGTTATTGGTGTGCCAGTAAAATCTTCCAATTCCATTGATGGTTGGGATTCGGTATTGTCTATCCTGCAAATGCCAAATGGCATCCCTGTAGCAACAGTTGCATTGAATGCGGCAAAGAATGCGGGAATATTGGCAGCACAGATATTGGCTACTTCAGATGTATCTATCGCAGAAAATGTAAAAAGCTTTAAACAAGAATTGAAAGAAGCTGTAGAGAAAACTGCAACTGAGGTAGAGAATACAAGTTTTTAATTGGGGATTATAATCCCCAATTAAAAATTAACTATTTGGCCAAAAATTTCTGTACGTAATCGTAGCTTTTCTTTAAGCTTTCGAACTTATTTGGCATATAAATATCATCTTGCTCCACAAAAGCGTATTTCAACCCTGCTTTTTCTGCGTAATTGGCAATGTTGATGAAGTCGATAGCACCACTTCCTACCTCGGTGTAGCGTATCTCTTTCATGATGTCCATAAATCCGCTTTTATCAAACTCTTCGCCAATTACTGGTTTAGTGAATTGCTTGTCCATATCTTTGACATGCCATAAGTTGAATCTGCCGGGATATTTTTCAAAATAGGATTGTGGACTAAATCCAGCTTTCTCTGTCCAATAAAGGTCAAGCTCAAAATGTACTAAGTTCGGATCGGTAAATGCAATCAGAATATCTAATCCTTTAGTGCCGTTGGCGAAAGTCCTGAATTCCCAAAAATGATTGTGATAGCCTACTTTTATGCCAGCTTTTTGTGCCATTTCACCAGCCTTGTTCAGCTGTTCCGCTGCATATTGATAATCTTCGACTTGTAGATTATTCAAATCGTCCATCGGTGTGACTGGTGCAATTACGTACTCCTGTCCAAGCTTATGGGCAATTTCTATGTATTTCTCGATGTTTTCTTTTTCTTCGTGTTTTCGGCTTAAGTATTTGGACATATCGTAATGTCCACTATGCGTCTTCAGGTTGTTGTCGTCCAAAACTTTTTTAAGTTCATCGACAGGGAGATTCCAAAACTTTTCGTTGGCTGCATCCACACCAAAAGTTTCTACGTGTTTATAACCTATTTTTGCAATGGTTTCTAGAGTTTTGGTAGGGTCTTGTGAGATAAGGTCGCGAACGGAGAATAATTGTACGCCTAAGTTGTGAAATGGGCTATTGCCCGCTTTGCTATTGCCGCATGAAAATAAATATGGGCTCAGGAAAGCTGCAGACAAGCCTAAGCCAGCTTGCTTTAAGAATGTTCTTCTTGAGTTTTGCATACGTATGTTTGTTTTAAGACATGATTTATAATAGTTCAAGTTAGATAAAATAACGCTATAAAAAAAGGATTCTTATCAGTTAAGAATCCTTTTTTTATATATTGATTTTTTTTAGACTTAAACCGTCATAATATCTTTTTCCTTAAGCTCGGCCAACTGGTCAACTTTAACGATATAGGCATCGGTTAATTTTTGAACTTCAGCTTCTCCTGTTTTTATTTCATCTTCAGAAGCACCATCGTTTTTCAATTTTTTGATCCCCTCGTTCGTATCTTTACGGATATTACGAATGGCAACACGGCCCTTTTCAGCTTCTTCTTTCACCTTTTTTACTAAGTCACGACGTCTTTCCTCAGTCAAAGGAGGAACTGCTAGGCGGATGATAGATCCGTCGTTTTGTGGATTCAACCCGATGTTGGCGTCAATAATTGCTTTCTCAATAGTACCAATTAACGTTCTTTCCCATGGTTGAACGACGATGGTACGAGCATCAGTCGTATTGATGTTGCTCACTTGAGAAAGTGGTGTCATGCTACCATAGTAATCGACTGAAATGCCATCTAACATAGATGGAGAAGCTTTTCCAGCTCTGATTTTGGTTAATTCTGATTCCGTGTGCGTAACGGCTTTCGCCATACTTTCTTTACAGTCGTCTAATTCTAAGGAGATTAGTTCGTTCATATCTTTCGTGTTTCTTTTACAAAATAAATTAACTAACAATCGTGCCGATATGTTCGCCGTTAGCCAGTTTTTTTAGGTTTCCGGGTTTGTTCATATCGAATACAATAATAGGAAGGTTATTTTCCTGACATAGTGTGAAGGCTGTCATGTCCATAACATTAAGGCCTTTTTCGTATACTTCTTGGAAGGAGATTTTGTCGTAACGTTGCGCTGTAGGGTCTTTTTCTGGATCGGCAGTATAAATTCCATCTACACGTGTACCTTTCAAAACGGCATCAGCATTGATTTCTATAGCGCGAAGTGAGGCAGCTGTATCGGTAGTGAAGTAGGGGTTGCCTGTTCCTGCTCCAAAGATAACAATACGACCCTTTTCAAGATGTCGTACCGCGCGACGACGAATAAAAGGTTCACAAATTTGTTCCATCTTAATCGCCGTAAGCAAACGGGTTTTTAACTCGATTTTTTCCAGGGCATCTTGCAATGCCATACTGTTGATTACCGTAGCGAGCATACCCATGTAATCTGCTTGTACACGATCCATCCCAGCTTGTTCAGCACTCATTCCGCGGTGTATATTACCACCACCAATAACGATGGCGATTTCAAGACCTTGGCTGTGAATTTCTTTGATATCGTTTGCATATTGTTGTACGCGATTAATATCGATGCCGTAACTTTGTTCGCCCATTAAGGCTTCTCCGCTGAGTTTGAGTAGGATACGTTTATATTTCATGATTGCTTTTTTTGGAATATTTCCAAAAGCCAAAGATAAAACTTTTTTTAAACGCTTCAGCGATTATATTTGCCTTTTTATGCGTTTTTCTTAGAATCCTGTAAAACCTGCTCGTAATAATTTTCGTAGAGTGGTAATATTTTAGGCAAATCGAATTCTTTTGCACGTTGAAAAGCTGCTTCTTTAAACTGCTGTAAGCGGTCGCAATCTTCTAAGATATAAATGGCATGCTTCGACATATCTTCCACATCGCCAATATCGCTAAGGAAGCCACTTTCTCCATGTACATTTAACTCTGGAAGCCCCCCAGTATTGGTTGATACTACGGGAACATGACACGCCATGGCTTCTAAAGCAGCTAACCCAAAACTTTCGGAAGAGGAAGGCATCAAGAATAAATCGGAAACCGATAAGATTTCTTCTATGGCATCTTGCTTACCAAGAAAGCGTACATCTTGGCTCACACCTAATTGTCTTGCTAACTCTTCTGTATTCCGTCTCTCAGGGCCATCACCTACCATCAGCAATTTGCTTGGAATCTGTTCATTAACTTTCTGGAAGATACGGATAACATCTTGGGTGTTCTTTACTTTCCTAAAGTTTGATGTATGCGTCAATACACGTTCGTTACCAGGAGCTATGGCTCGTTTGAAATGCTCACGGTTTTTATTGTGAAAGCGGGAGAAGTCAATAAAATTCGGGATTACTTTAATGTCACGTTTAATGTCAAAAGAATCGTATGTCTGTTGCCTCAGGCTTTCCGATACTGTCGTTACACCGTCCGATTGATTAATGGAGAAGGTGACTACCGGGCTGAAACTTTTGTCTTTTCCTACCAAGGTAATATCCGTTCCGTGTAATGTAGTTACGACAGGGACATGAATGCCATAAGTGGCTAATATTTGTTTGGCAAGATAGGCAACCGAGGCATGAGGAATAGCGTAATGCACATGCAGGAGATCCAATTTCTCAAAACGCACCACATCCACTAGCTTACTTGCTAATGCGGATTCGTAGGGAGAAAAGTCAAACAGCGGATATTGTGCAACAGCGACTTCATGATAATAGAGGTTTTCAGAAAAAAAATCTAATCGCGCAGGCTGAGAATAGGTGATGAAATGTATTTCGTGTCCATTGGATGCCAGTGCTTTACCTAATTCGGTAGCGACCACACCGCTACCACCAAATGTGGGATAACATACTATACCTATTTTCATCTGTGTTATTTTTAAAGAATTCTCTCTTCTAACTGATCGCACCTTGTACCAAGAATGCTTTTTTACTAATGCAAATTAAGGATTTATTGCGGAACTTTCTTCTTTGTGCTGTGCCATAATTGTGCAAAATTTTGTTTACCCGACCTGTTGTGCGGGGAGGTTCTGTGTGAAAGCTGTATATTTTTTACTAAGTTTATCGCAATGATTGACAAAGAACATATTCTTTCGGAATTGCAATTCAAAACTTCGCGGTCGGGTGGAGCAGGTGGGCAACATGTGAACAAAGTGGAATCAAAAGTCACTTTGATATGGGATATTGGTGCTTCAATTTATTTGACTGACGGAGAAAGAGCTTTGCTGATCAAAAGACTGCAACACCGCCTGACAAAAGAAGGTGTGCTTATGTTGGAAGCGTCCGATGACCGAAGCCAAATGAGGAACAAGGCGTTAGTAATCGAACGTTTCTTTAATCTGCTCGAAGTAGCACTCCGCCCAGAGAAAAAACGTATAGCTACCAAAATACCTAAATCTAAGGTGCTGGAACGTTTAGACCGTAAAAAGAAACAAGGACAGAAAAAGGCTTCCCGCCGTAAAAATCAACGCTGGGATTGAGCGTCATTATGTATTCCCTTAAATTTAGCGCAGCGTAACCTAAGAGATCGACGGCATCTTTGAGGAGTCCATTCTACCTGTATATGGATTCCTTTGTTTGAAATAACGTTTAAACTTTCGCCTTTGCCAGCTTGTAGCTGATGAGTGAAAAGTTTGGATATATTGTAACTCCATTTATAAATAAAGTGACATTTGATGTTGTTTTATTAATTTATCTTTCTGTGTTTCAAGTTTTTATAAAACAAACTAAAGATTTAGTTTTAAAACTAAATTCTTAGTTGTATGTTTGCCTGTATAATCGATTATAGACAATATTGTCTTTATTAATAAACATGGTATCATGAGTGACATGAAAGAATTAACAAAAGCAGAAGAACAAATCATGCAGGAACTCTGGGAAATGGGAGGGGGATTTGTGAAGGATGTCGTGGAACGTTTGCCTGAGCCGAAACCTGCATACAATACAGTATCGACAATTATTCGGATTCTCGAGACCAAGGGTTTCGTAGATCACGAGTCTTATGGGAAAAGCCATCGCTATATCCCGAAGATCAGCAAAGAAGAATATAAGAAAATAATCACAGGAAAACTCTTGCACAATTATTTTGATAATTCAGCAAGCAGCATGCTTTCATTTTTCTTGGAGGAACAACAATTAGGCATTCAAGACCTTGATGAAATCCTGCAAATCATTCAACGCAACAAAAAATAATCATGGTGTACTTATTTTTGGTCAATATATCTTTAGTCCTGTTTTTCGGATTATATAAGCTTGCCTTGAAACCATTGACTTTTTTTCAGTGGAACCGGATCTATCTATTGAGTGCAGTAATCTTATCTATTTGTATGCCTTTATTACAGATGTTGGATTTAAGTGCACACAAAGACATGTACGAACCTTTGCGGATGGTGAATTTCACGGAGGCAGACGCGATTGTTCTGTCAACGGATTCACAATCAAGGCAGGCAATCAGCCCCATGCAATGGGTCGGTATAGCCTATGGAATAGGTGTGGTTGTTATGTTCCTTTGGTTGTGCTGGCGTTTGTATGGACTATCATCTTTGGTGAGGCAAAACGAGAAGGAGAACCATAGCTTTTCTTTCTTTAACCGGATTTTTATCGGTAAGAATGTTTTCTCACCATCTACAGTTTATAGCCATGAGAAGGTGCATGTGCAACAAGGTCATAGTTATGATATCCTGTTTCTGGAAGTTGTACGGATATTTAACTGGTTCAATCCCGTTCTTCATTGGTACATCAAGGAACTGAAATTGCAGCATGAATGTATTGCCGATGAGCAATGTGCGGTTGATAAAGTGCAATATGCCGAGTTGTTGGTCACGAATGCGCTTCGGGTGCCTGCAGGAACATTGGAGCATGAGTTTTCTAATCATTCATTTTTAAAGAAACGTATTAAAATGTTATTTAAGCATAAATCAAAAGGAATTAATCGGTGGAAATATATCGCTATTCTGCCAATGGGGTTGTTGGTGTCGGGTGTAGCAGTGGGGTTTAACGATTCGCTCAGCCATCGTATGAAAGAAAGTATTGGAAATATAACCAATCTGCACCTTGATAGGGATGATGCTATTGAGCATCTTCCGTTATCTACAGGACAAGATACTATTATTGCATTTTCAGATTTGGAGATGAAACCAGAGCCTAAAGGAGGTATGGATGGGTTTCGTAAGTGGATTTTGGCTAGTTATGAGTATCCACAAGAAGCCATAGATGCTGGTATCAAAGGACGTCTGGAGGTTTCATTTGTGGTGGAGAAAGATGGTTCTTTATCCACATTTGGGGTTGTAAAGGATATAAAATACGGCACAGCAGAAGCGTTAATAGAAACGTTGAAGAAGGCGGATAAGTGGATGCCGGGAATCCATAATGGGAAAAAGGTAAGGGTATCGTATGTCCTGCCTATGACACTTAATCTGGAATCCGATGAGTCTCCAAAAATACCGGCACAAATTACACCTAAAAAAGGCAGTAATCCATCAAATGCTGCTACAGAAAATCTTTCTGATGTAAATGTACACCCCGATCCTGTGGGAGGTTTAGCAGTATTCCGTAAATGGGTACAGGAGAATTACCAGTATCCGCAGGAAGCGATTGATGTCGGAGTGAAGGGCAAGATGGAAGTATCGTTTGTGATTGAAGAAGATGGAAGCTTGTCTACTTTCAAAGCTGTAAAAGATCCGGGATACGGAACAGCGGAAGCACTTATTGCAGTATTGAAGAAAGCAGAGAAATGGCATCCTGCTGTAATTGCAGGACAACCTGTTCGTTCAAGTTTTAGCTTCCCGCTAACTATAAATCTTCAACCATAGTCGGGCATGTTGCAGGTGTTGACGAGACTGATCTTACTATATTTAGTACTATCACTCTGCGGTTGCAGATCGTACAAGCAGGTGCCCAATGGGTTCATGGTGAAAGGTTATCCATATTTTATCAATGTTGACGAGCGTCTTACTGTCCGGTTAGATAGTATGATGTTTGAAAAGATTGAGTGGCAAGTAGACCCGTCACCATTAAAAGCGGAGAAACTATCTTTGAACCAAAAGAAACTTCTTCGAACACTGGGCTACAATACAGATGTCTATGCTGTACTTTTCAAAAATACCGTGCCGATGGGTTATCAGCTTATTGCATTAGTTAATACAGATGCTGTAAGTCGGGACGGGAGAGAGCAATTGCTGGACTTGGGACGGATGCAGCGTAAGGTTACAGGGGAAGGAAAGTGGTTTGAAGAACGGATTGTAGAACGGAAAAATGAGATACATCATGCGGTAATTCCTATTTCTGAAAAACTTTTTGCGGAGAAGTATCTGAGTCTTATCTATATCTTCCCCAAAGAAGAATCGCATCCTGCGATAGAAAAAGTGGTATTGGCCAACGTCTCAAAATTTAATGATTTTGGTGCTTTTTATGGAGGTGAGTTGAAGGCTGTGGAAAGCTGCCCAGATGATTCGGAGGTATATCATCATGAGTATGAAATTCCAGAAAAGTTTGGCAGTACCACGGATTATCGGGTACTGAAGGCAACAGATAAAAGCGGGAAATTGGTTTATTATACCTTATTGAATCCAGGCTATCGAATCGGAGCTTTTCGCATCTGTGCCGGAAGTTACTCCTTGCAATACACCACATTGGATGGGGAGGTTGTCTGGGAGGAGGAAATAATAATCGGATAAATCATAAAGGTGTCCAAAAAGTTCAGCTATCGTCAGATTGCCCGCTTAACGCAAGTAATCTGTGTTTTTAGACTTGTGAATACTTTTGAGACACCTTCTGTTTTTAGTTATTTTCGGTTATGCTCTCTATATCGGACCTTATTAAGGTTTTGTTATGATCTGTACACCTTTGCCTGCGAATTCTTTTTTGAAATACTGCTGATTGCCCGAGATAGTGAGGTTTTTAACTTTCTGTTCTTCTGTATGGTTTGAGGATTTAACGGTACTTCTTCCATTCAATGCTACCACCATCGTGTCGACATGTAATGAAGAATCGTAATTCATTTCGGCATTATCTATTTGGGCTTTTATTTGATGTGCTTTGATAGCCGCTAAATTAATGACCGATTCATCGGCAGCTTTGATGTCCAGACTGTCGATTGTTACGAACGCTCCCCTAAAGGCTTCGGAGCTAGTAATATTTGCTCTGGTTTGCTGGTCGAGAGCAATTTTAAGCGCAGGATATTCTCCTTGACAGACGACGCGCAGATTGGTGTTCTGGATAATAAACTCTTTTATCTTATCTTTTGTTTCGACAAAAAGATAACCGTTTCCTTTCATCTCGATGAACAGCGTATCTTGATGTATAGAATAGCGGTAACGATTTACCTCTCTACTGTTCAAGGTAGAGCTGTCGGCTTGTCCTACGTTGAGGAAAAGATCATGGCTATTCCCAATTATCTTCACGATAGTTATCTCGCTATCCAACGGTTTTACTGGACGTAAATCTCTCTTACCTATCCACAATTTGGATAGTCCATCGGCAGGCTGGTTGTTATCTTTCATGATTACATTGCCATATAAAGATGGGAAAAGGTATAGAGAAACGGCAATGCCTGTTGCTGCGATGAAGAGTATAATAGATTTTTTCATGATGTGTGCTTGTTATAAAGTTCTACAATATCGTCGATGGAAATTTGTAGCAATTCCATCGTACGGAAAATTTGAGGAATTTCATTTTCAATGAAATGTTGCTTTCTTTCGTTGGTGATGAGGGAAATAGCATTTGCTGCAACAAAGAATCCCAATCCCCGTTTGTTGTAAATGATGTTTTGTTGCTGTAGCTTATCGTAAGCCCGCATAACCGTGTTCGGATTTACTTCGATTTCTCCACCGAGGTCACGTACTGACGGTATTTTTCCATCCAATTCCCAGGTGCCGGTCAGTATTTTCTCCATCACATATTCGGCGATTTGGATATAGATGGCTTTGTCTGTCTGAAATTGCATCTTATACCTCCCTTTCTTTTAACTTTTCTTTAAAGGATGCTACAAATAGCGCCAGTACAATACATACCATAACCCCATAAATAGTTGAAGTGATTACGGGATGAAACGGAATAATGAAATAATAGTTGATAATGAATTTTACATATATATATATCGAGCCAACAATGATGAGGATATACAATAAGACCGACCACAGCAGGCTGTTTTTCTGGAACAGGAAATAGGCGAGATGATAAAAAGGCAATAACAGAAGTATAATGCCACTCACGGCAAAGTAGATCTTTGCATCAAGAGGCATAAAAAACGATCCGAATTGGAATTTCGGATATAGATTCCCTTGCTCTTCTAAGAGTATTAGTGTTTTGTTGTAATATGTTGATTTAAAAACAGATACTGTGATGATGTCGTATAGGTAAACGCTGAATATTGATAATCCGATAATAAATAGGGCGTATATCCATAAGCAGAAGACCCTATCCAGATTGCTGAAAGGCCTGACGGCATAAGAAACGCTTGTTTTTAAACTTTTGAGGTAGCTGTTGGAAACCAAAATCAGGAATATAGGAATCAAGCATAATATGATGACACGAGCTCTTCCATATCCACTCTCCATCGCTGCAAGGAAATACCCCGGACTTTCGGCCATTTTCGGGTTAAAGATAAGGGTGTAAAGGTAGTTTCCCGGCCACAATAGAAACAGGAGAAAGAAAATAAGAATCACAAGTGGAATGGATAGAATCTTCTTATAATTCAATTCCCAGAATTCTCTCAGGCATAGCTGAAGGCGGTTAAAAGGACTAATGTGCTGCATGGCCGTGTGTGTTAATGGTTTTTAATGTTTGGAGGAATGTCGGATTTTCATGAATGGCGTTGAAGAATAGCTCGATGTCAAAAGAGCTGTCTTCATTGTTTGGATTCGTCAGGATGTTTATGTTGCCATTTAAGCTGGCTTCTGTGTAAAGTGCATCTTCAAAATTTCCTTGCTGGAATTTGATTTTCTGGCTTAGCTCGTATATAGATTCGTCCAATATCAGATGGTGTTTCTGTAAAATGAGCAGATGGTCAATCAAATGATGAATATCCCGAATTTGATGTGTGGAAATGATAATTGTCTTATCGTCCGAAATATGCTTAGCAATGATCTTTCGGAATTGGGTTTTGGAGGGGATGTCCAAACCATTTGTTGGTTCGTCCATCAATAATAGACTGGCATTGGTCGCTAAAGCAAAAGCGATGTTCACTTTTTTGCGTTGGCCATAGGAGAGGTCGTTGAGGTTCTCCCTATTGTCTACTTGAAAAGCGGATAATATTTCATTGAAATACCTTTTGTCAAACTTTGGGTAAAGCGGGCCGTATATCGTTATCAGATTGGCAATACTCCAATTGGGCAAATCCACTTCGTCCGTTACGAAATAAACATCGGAGAGAAAAGAGACTTCTCGCTCGGAAGGCGTGAAATCATTTACGTTTATGGAACCTCCTTTAGGAAACAACAAGCCACAAATGAGCTTTAGTAAAGTGGTTTTGCCTATACCGTTTAATCCCAAAAGTCCATATATATGCCCTGGGAGAATGCTGGTGCTGATATTATCAAAGATGGTAATATCCTTTTTGTAGTGAAATGAAAGATTGTCTATTCTAATCATAGCGTTTATATTTGTAGTGTATTAGTATATTAATACACTACAAAAATAAAGATAGATTTTAATCTTGCAAGGGAAAATGAAAATAAAAATGCCTGCTTAACTAAAGCAGGCATTTTTTATTTACTGTTTATTTGAATCGACTGGAAGTCGTTTATCCCGATTTGCGATATCCCAAACTGTATGGAAAACAAGCTTTTCACGCTTTACCATCATCGGGAAGTCGATTTTATCGACCGTATCTTCCGGTGTATGGTAATGTGGGTGAAGACCAGAAAAGAAAAATGCCGAAGGGATTCCTTTTTCCGCAAAGTTGTAATGGTCTGATCGGTAATACAAGCGCAACGGATCGTTCGGGTCGTCGTACATATAATCCAGTTCCATTTGTATGTAAGTATCATTGGCTTTTTCTGCTACGGCTTTCATTTCAGAGCTAAGCTTATCCAAACCGATGGCGTGAATATAATTGTGGTTGCCATTGAGATGTTTATCATCGATGCGGCCAATCATGTCCAGATTGATACAAGCTACGGTATTTTCCAAAGGGAAAATAGGATTTTCTACGTAAAACTTTGAACCTAATAACCCTTTTTCTTCGGCAGCTAAGCCGATGAAGAGCAAACTGCGACGTGGACCATGTCCGTCTTTTTTTGCTTGCGCAAAAGCACGTGCGATTTCCATTACACCAACTGTTCCGGAACCATTATCATCAGCTCCCGGGAAGAAAGTGCCATCGGGCAAAATGCCGTCATGGTCATAGTGCCCGGAGATCACCATGATTTCGTCCTTCAAGTCTGATCCTTCCAATAAACCCAATACGTTCGGATCGAAAAGCTTCTCCTGTGCTACGCCCATAGAGGCTTGAAGATTTGCTTTCACGGTGAAAGAAGAGGGTTGTTGCTTTTGGGCTTCAACTGTCGTTTGTTTAGCTGCTAAAATCTGATTTGCAGTTTCCTCTTTGATGTTCACAACTGGAGTATTGGCTGATCCAACATTTTCCTGCTCCCCTAAATCCAAGGAATACCGCCCACCAGTCATTCGAGCACCGAAACGTTCTATCATCTGTGCTACGCCAGACCCTGTTGACAAGATGAGCTTTGGCTGTAATTTTGTCAATTCCTGAAGTCTTTTGAAGCGACTGGTTGACCATTCCGATTTTTTAGAGGTTCCGGTAATTACAGAGTTTCCTTGGGCATCCGTAGGTTCGCCTTCGTTGATGACCAAAACAACTTTTCCTTTAATATCAAGATTTTTTAAATCATTATGTTTGGGATCTTGAATACCGTAGCCTACGAAAACAATTTCATCGCTGTTGAAGTCTGCTTTCTGGTTATCACCTTGAATGAAGAAATCCTTACCATTTTCCAGGTTCTGTCCGTTGATGGTGAAATTTTCTACCACGTAAGACGTTTTCAGTAGATGGACGGGTTGAAAATAACTTTCACCAACGACAGGAAGTAATCCGTAAGATTTAAACTCCTCTGCAATATAGTTCGCTGCTTTTTCTCCACCTTTTTGTCCAGTGCCTCTACCTTCAAATTCCGGAGAAGCAAGGATGGTCAAATGTTTTTTAGCAGATTCCTGTGTCATTAGTTCCGCATATTTTAGCTGTACGGGGTCTTGAGCTAAAGCACAGCTGTATAAAGCAGGAACTAAAAGTAAAGGTTTAATCCATTGTCTTATCATCATATTTTCGTTTTTTTTGGTGTTGTATGTTTTTTATAAACATCGCCTGTAAACCTATAAGGTTTCAAAAACCTTATAGGTTTTAATTTTTTTTCTAACAGGATATTTTGTTTACACGGTTGGCATGCCTGCCGCCTTCAAAATCGGTTGTCAGGAATGTGTGCACAATTTTCTTTGCTAATTCTATATCAATGAAACGTGCCGGAATACAAACGACATTTGCATCGTTATGTTGACGCGCCAAAGCTGAGATTTCATTCTGCCAAGCAATGGCTGCACGCACACCTTGGTGTTTGTTAGCTGTGATCGCAACGCCATTAGCACTTCCGCAGATAAGGATTCCCAAGTCATTTTCACTTTGCTCTACACTGTTGGCGACAGGATGGGCAAAATCGGGATAATCAACCGAGTCTGTGGACGTAGGTCCAAAATCAGCCACTTCATAACCTTCGTTTTTCAAGAAATCTACAATAGCTGCTTTATATTCCACGCCTGCGTGGTCGCTTCCGATTGCAATTTTTTTAGACATCGTATTTTTTGTTAAGTTGTTAAACTGTTGAATCGTTAAACTGTGAAATTGATAAACTAACTTATAATTTCACGTATTTACCTATTTATTATAAAACTCTTTTTCTGCCAACTCTTTTCTTTTCTGAACATTAGCCGAGACCGTAATACTGAGTTCATACAGCAGGAACATCGGCGCACTTACTGTCAATAAGGTAATCACATCCGCCGTAGGCGTAATGATAGCCGCTATGATGAGGATAATGACGACGGCATAGCGTCTGCTGGCCCTCATAAAGGCTGGTGTCATCAGTCCTAATTTGGATAAGATGAAAATCAAAATCGGCAACAGGAAAATAACCCCACAGCCTAAAGTTAATGTCGCTACGGTAGAGAGGTATGAATCAATCATAATCTGATTGGTGATCTCACTACTCAAGGAAATATTTGCCAAAAAGTTAATAGACAACGGCACGACAATATAATAACCAAACAAAGCACCTAGTAAAAACAAGACTGTTGCATAGAATACAAATCCTCTTGCTGAACTACGTTCTACATCGGTCAAAGCTGGTTTTACAAAAAGCCAAATTTCGAATAGCAAATAAGGAAAGCCCATGGCTAATGCCATCAGTAGACAGGAATTAATCTGCAACATGAACTGACCTGCGACTTCTGTATTGATAAGACTAAAAGGAATCCGTTCTACGCAGAATCCATCCAGATTCAGCAATGCGCCGACTTTACACATCATGCGATATGTCCAAAAATCAAGTTTTTTTGGCCCCATAATGATTTCGTTGAACACAAAATCATAAAATGTGAAGGAGAGGAGAGCAAAAACTGCAATAGCGATAACGGAGCGGATAATATGCCATCTTAAGACCTCTAAATGGTCAAAAAAAGACATTTCTGCTTCTAAATTTTTTCCTTTTTCTTTTATTGCTTTTATAAGTGCGTTAGACTTCGACATCGTAATGTTTTATTTTCCGGAACAAACAAAAATACCATTCTTATCCATAAGAATGGTATTTTCGTCTTTTGTAAAAGAAATTTTATTAAACCTCTTCATCAGGATACTCCGTCAAATCGAAAGTCTCCATGAATTTAGTGGTAAAGTTACCCGCTCTGAAGTTCGGGTCGCGCATTAATCGTAGATGTAATGGTATCGTGGTTTTGATACCTTCAATCACAAATTCGCTCAAGGCCCGTTCCATCGTGTTGATCGCTTCCTCACGCGTCTGTGCGACACAGATGAGTTTTGCAATCATGGAGTCGTAATTTGGTGGAATTGTATATCCAGAATATACGTGCGTATCCACACGCACCCCATGTCCACCAGGAGAGTGGAAGTTGGTGATTTTACCTGGCGAAGGACGGAAATTGTTGAATGGGTCTTCCGCATTGATACGACACTCGATGGCATGCATCGTTGGCTCGTAGCTTTTTCCGGAAATAGGGATACCGGCAGCAACTTTGATTTGTTCTTTAATCAAGTCGAAGTTGATGACTTCTTCTGTTACAGGATGCTCTACTTGTATACGGGTGTTCATCTCCATGAAGTAGAAGTTCCGATGTTTATCGACCAAGAACTCAATTGTTCCGGCACCTTCATAGTTTACTGCCTGTGCACCTTTGATTGCAGCTTCACCCATTTTTGCACGCAGTTCAGGCGTGATAAATGGAGAAGGGGCTTCTTCCACCAATTTTTGATGGCGGCGCTGTATCGAACAGTCACGCTCTGAAAGATGGCACACTTTTCCGTATTGGTCACCGATAACTTGGATTTCAATATGACGTGGATCTTCCACAAATTTCTCTAAATAGATACCGTCATTGCCAAATGCAGCTGCGGACTCTTGACGTGCTGAATCCCAATTGGGTTCGAACTCTTCGTCTTTCCAGATAATCCGCATACCACGTCCACCACCACCTGCAGTAGCTTTGATAATGACCGGGTAACCGATTTCGTTAGCTAATTTAATACCTGTTTTTACATCTGGTACTAAACCATCAGAACCCGGCACGGTAGGTACACCAGCTTTCTTCATGGTGTCTTTTGCCGAAGCTTTATCTCCCATCTGTTCGATCTGTGTGGCTGTAGCACCAATGAACTTGATGCCATATTCTGCACAGATAGCCGAAAATTTAGCATTTTCAGATAAAAATCCGTAACCCGGGTGTATAGCATCAGCATTAGTCAATTCGGCTGCCGAGATAATATTGGGAATGCTCAAATAGGAATCTTTGCTCGCAGGAGGACCGATACACACGGCTTCATCCGCAAAACGCACATGTAAGCTGTCCCTATCGGCTGTCGAATATACAGCGACACTTTTGATTCCCATCTCACGACATGTACGAATAATACGGAGGGCAATTTCCCCTCTATTGGCTATTAATATTTTTTTAAACATCTGCTATGATTTGGAAATTATAGAGTATTGTGATATGCGATATGCGTATAGAGATATCCCAGTACGCATATCGCACTACGCTTATGATGGGTCAACCAAGAATAATGGTTGGTCAAATTCTACAGGCTGTGCATCGTTTACTAAGATTTTAACGATTTTACCTGAAACTTCCGATTCAATCTCATTGAACAATTTCATAGCTTCAATGATGCACAAAACTTTGCCCGGAGCAATTTCGTCACCTACATTAGCAAAGGTTGGTTTGTCTGGTCCTGAAGCACGATAGAATGTTCCAATCATTGGTGATTTGATAGTAATCAAATTGCTGTTGTTCTCTGCAGCAGCAGGAGCCGCCGGTGTTGTTGGTGCTGCAGCTGGTGTAGCAGCAGCCACAGGAGCTTGTGCAGATAAAGCAGCTACCGGAGCCGGTACTGTAGCAGTAACATACGTAGGCTCTTGATTTGTCTTTATGGTAATCTTAAAGTCTTTTTCTTCAATAGCGACTTCATTCACGCCCGACTTCGCAACAAATTTAATCAGGTCTTGAATTTGTTTAATATCCATACTCATATCGTTAGTAGGTTTTATGTTTAAATTTCTTTTAGTTGAATTGATAAAGATAATACAAATATTATTATTTCGTATAGGCCCATTTGAGGTAAATAGAACCCCAAGTAAAACCGCCACCAAATGCAGCTAATATCAGATTATCACCTTTTTTGAGTTTATCTTCCCATTCCCATAAACAAAGTGGAATGGTTGCACTTGTGGTATTTCCATATTTATGGATGTTCACCATGACTTTTTCCTCGGGTAATCCAGCTCTCTCTGCAGTAGCGTCGATGATACGTTTGTTAGCTTGGTGCGGTACCAGCCAGTTTACATCCTCCGAGGTTAGATTGTTTCTTTCCATTACCTCTGCTGCTACTTCCGCCATATTGGTTACGGCGAATTTGAACACTGTACGTCCTTCCTGGAATGCATAGTGTAGGCCAGCTTCTACGGTAGCTTGTGACGCAGGGTTTAATGAACCTCCCCCTTTAATATTCAAAAAAGGGCCTCCCGATCCGTCTGTTTTCAATACGGCATCGATTACGCCATTTCCTTCGTCGTTGGGTTCCAACAAAACACAGCCTGCACCGTCACCAAATAGGATACAAGTATTACGATCCTGATAGTTGACTACGGCCGACATTTTATCAGCACCAACAACCAATACTTTTTTATGTTTTCCGGACTCGATAAACTGAGCGCCGGTTGTCAATCCGAACAAGAAACCGGAACAAGCTGCTTGCAAGTCGTAACCCCAAGCATTTTTTGCGCCGATTTTATCAGCCAGGATATTCGCCGTAGCTGGGAACATCATATCCGCTGTACTGGTACAAAAAATAATTAATTCGATTTCCTCAGCAGAGATTCCTCTTTTTTCGAGCAGTCCTTTTACCGCTGGTACAGCCAGATCCGAAGTCGCTTTTCCTGCACCCTTAAGGATTCTTCTTTCTTTGATCCCGGTACGTGTGACAATCCACTCATCGTTGGTATCTACCATCGTTTCCAGTTCCTGATTCGTAAGAACATAATCTGGAACATACCCGTTTACCGCAGTAATAGCAGCATGAATTTTTGACATAATCTTTAATTGAAAGCGCTCCTGATCTTGTCTACAACTTGAGATTCGATCATATTGCGTGAAAGTAAAACCATATTCTTGATAGCTTCAGGGCTTGAAATGCCATGACCAATAATGACCGGTGCATTTACACCTAGAATAGGGCTGCCGCCGTATTGCTCATAGTTGAATCTATCAAAGAAATCGTCCTTCATCCCTTTCTTTAAGGTGACAACGTAGAATGACTCGGCAAGTTTTAGGACAACATTGCCCGTAAAGCCGTCGCAGACATATACGTCTGCCAGATCCGTAAATAAGTCACGGCCTTCTGCATTACCTATAAAATTAATCTTATCGTTCTCTTTGAGTAGGGGATAGGTTGATATTGTTAAGTTGTTTCCTTTTTCTTCTTCCTCGCCAATGTTAAGCAGTCCGACTTTAGGATCTTGTATGCCATATATGTGCTGGGTGTATAGGCTGCCCAGGATGGCAAACTGGTTCAACATTTCGGGTTTACAATCTGCATTTGCACCAACATCGAGCAGAAGCCCGAATCCGCTTTTTAATTTAGGAACGTTCGTCGCAATGGCAGGTCTTAAGACTCCGCGAATAGTTTTTACGCTGAACACGGCTCCGACCAGCATGGCTCCGGTATTTCCGGCAGAAGCAAAAGAGTCTATGTCACCGTTTTTGAGTAGCACAAATCCTTTAGCTATGCTGGAATTTGGCTTTTGGGAAATGGCTTTCGTAGGATGCTCGTGCATACTGATTGCATCAGGAGCGTGGATGAAGTCAAAGTCGTCGGGGTTTGCACCGGCTTGTTTCAAGCGCTCCACGGTATCCTCCTGGTCACCAAAAAGGACAAGACGTTGATCGTCTTTTAATGTTTTTTGAGCGGCAATAGCGCCCAAAATGTTAGATTCGGGAGCATAATCACCCCCTAAAACGTCTAAACCAATCTTCATTCGTTATTATTTATAAATCAATAATACGCAAAAACATCCCAAATTGAAGTATAAAAATTAAATTTTTTATACCTATTTGGGATGTTCGCTTTTGAATGATGTCGTTAGACAGCTGCAGTGTTGTCAATAATTAACTTACCGTTATAGTATACATTGCCATCAACTGTGTAAGCACGGTGTGGAGTGTGAACTGCACCAGTTTCTTTACATACTGTCAATGTAGGTCTTTCAGCCTTATAATGTGTTCTTCTTTTGTCTCTTCTTGTTTTAGAAGTCTTACGTTTTGGATGTGCCATCTCGTATTTGTGTTTTAGTTATTTTTAATATTCTTTAATGCTGCCCAACGCGGGTCAATTTTTTCTTCTGTCGATGCCGATCCGTCCTCTGCTTCAGCTGTATTCAGCCGGGATAGCATCTCGGGGTCACAGCTGATGTTGTTGCCTTGTTCCGAGCATTTGCTATAGTAAGGCACGCGTACGTTGATGAATTCGTAAAGTAGATCAGCAATGTTCAATTCGTAATCTGTTTTGGACAGTACGACCACCTCTTCGGTGTTGTTTTCCCAATCTTCTTCGGTGAACTTCACCAAAGTACGTTCCGTGAAGTGCAAAGGGGCGTCAAATTCCGCTAAACAGATATCGCAAGTCAAGCTGATATTGCCTTGAATGCCAAAGTTGACAATCAACATGTTCTCCTGCTTTTGCAGTTCAGCATGTGCTTTCAATGAACCCTTTTTTACTAAGGAATGTTCGTAACAGTCAAAGAACTTATCGTTAATCTCAAATTCAAAATCGTGTTTTCCTGAGGCCAAGCCTGAGAAAGGTATCTTATATTGTTTTAGATGTTTCACAATCTGCATTTGAGCCTGCAAAATTAATTATTATTTTGATAAGAAGGAAACTTTTTGCAAAATTATTGTTCCTCGTCTCCGTAGTAGTTTTTGCCCAACTCTATTTTTTCGCGACCGTTGGCCATACGCCACTTGTTCGTATCGCGAAGCGAATAGGCGCAGCCACAGTATTCCTGCATGTAGAATTTCTCGCGTTTGCTGATTTCCAGCATACGTGCTGAGCCTCCCTTTTTGCGCCAGTTGAACGTCCAGTATTCCATATTGGGATGACGGGCTGCGGCACGAAGACCACAATCATTGATTTGCTCCATGTTTTTCCAGCGGGAAATGCCCAAAGAACTGCAAATTACGTCAAAACCATTTGCAGCTGCATATTCTGCCGTCTTCTCGAAACGCATATCAAAACACATTGTGCAACGGACTCCACGTTCAGGCTCATGTTCCATGCCTTTGGCCAAATCGAACCAATGATCTACATCATAGTCGGCATCAATGAAAGGGATATTGTATTTTTCTGCAAAACGGATGTTTTCCTCTTTCCGTAAGTCATACTCTTTGCGTGGATGGATGTTGGGATTGTAGAAGTAGATGGTAAAGTCAATATCTGAAGAAATCAATGCTTCCATCACCTCCCCAGAGCAGGGCGCACAGCAAGAATGCAATAATAGCTTCTTGCCCTCTTTAGGTAGCTCCAGTTTTTCCCGATTAAATTCCTTCTTGTCCATAAATGCATCGAAATAAGGTGCAATTTTACGCAAATCTGTAAAGTTTTGCAAAACTTAACATCCTGTTGTCGCTTTCATTGCTTACAAAGCGTTTAATTTTATACTTTTGTAACAAGTTAAAATGTTAAAGATGTCAAAGTTATCTCCCTTATATAAATTGTTTGCAATATTGTTTTTGTTGGTTGGAATGAGTGCCTGTGAAAGGGATGATGCTGAACCAGACACCGAAGGCGAGAGTTTTTCCCGGTTATATATTTCCATCGAAGAGTTTAACCGTGGGGGCACAACAAGTGAGGAGGTAAGGAACGTGCGTATTGTATATCCTGCAGATGCCGATAATTTTGATATTAATTATAGACATATTTCGAATGCGCAGGGAGGAAGAGCAATATACTTTGACCCTTTTTTGAAAACCTTATTCCAATCCAGTTCCAACAAAGGAGTTAATACTGATACGGCTGTGTATGCCATGGAAATAGGACAGATGACAGGACTTCCGACCAATAGGAGCTCTTTGGGTAATTATCTGTTTGCTGAAGTAACAGGTCTTGGATATAGTCGAGCAAATCAATATTTCTTCATTGCTAATCGCGGAGGACTGGGCAAAGACCGAGAGGAAATGTCTCCTGCGCTATTTGTCGTGGAACGTCCGCAAGCAAGGAATGGACATACTAAACCTTTGATGAAACTCCTCGCTGAGGATATGGATTTTCATGATATAGCATATGCAGATAACGATTTGTATCTTTCTAAAAGAGGTACGGATGGTGGGATTTATGTGGTGGAAAATATTGCGAAAGTGCCCTATAACAAAGCGGATTCTATCGGTAAATTAACGCCTACACGCACCCTTACTGTAGAAGGGTCGCATAATATCCGTGGTATTTCCTACGATACGATTAAAAATGTATTGGCTTTGACAGACTATCCGAATGAATCAGCTGTAGGACAAGGACGTATCTTGATTTTTGACAATTTTTCTTCTCTATCCAGTCAAGAACGTATTACACCGACACGTATTATTACGGGGACAAATACGGGATTGCAGATGCCTGTGGATATAGAACTGGACAGACGGGCCTCGGGTATATATCTTTATGTAGCAGATAGCAGTGCTAAAAAAGTTTTTCGATTTAAGATAAGCGATGATGGAAATGTAGCTCCAGATAAGGAGTTAGATACGGTACAGACACCGGTCGGATTGGCTCTTGACGCGAGAGATGACTCTACGCTGGGTCAATAAGATCCAATAGGAGTTGAACTTCCTGCCTTTTTTCTAGATTATCGATATGTGTATAAGCAGCTATCAGATTGCGTAATACGCGTTTAATGATCGCAATATTATCACAAGGTTTCATAAACTCTTCACTTGCAGGAAGGTTGAGTTGGCGTAGGAAGGAGACGATATCATCTTCACGCATAATCTGCCCACGGTTAAATACATTAATATAAAAAAGTACCTCTTCAGGGTTTTCTTCTTTCATATAAGCCAAAACGAAATGTTTGGGAAGATTTATCCCATAGACCGGGATGTCCAATCGTTGGGCAATCAAACTATACAGGCAGGCCAAAGAAATTGGATTGCCTTTCTTTGTTTCCAATACCTTGTTGATAAATGAATTTTGTGGAGCGTGATAGTCCGAAGTGTTTCCCGACAAGCCAAATTCACGAAAAAGGATATTGTTCAGTAATTTCACCTTTTCAATAGGACTCATATCGTATATGAGGTGATACCAAACATCCCTGCGCAATTCGGCTATCTTTGCGTAGACTTCCTCTTCGTTTAGATTTGGATATTGGTATCGGTTGACGATTAAAAGGCCTTCCAGCAAGTCATTGCTATTACTGATGAGCCAAAGCTGTAGGTCGCTTTTAATCTGGTTGAACTGTATTTTATGGATAATTTGCTCTATACGCGTTTGTAAAAGGGCATCAAAAGATTCCTCCCAAGATTGTTCCAAGGATGGAATAACCTCCGGTCCACATGTAATCAATTTATGTTCGATTTCGTGGAAAATGTCCTTGTCTGGATCGTCCAACAAGGAGATAATTGCGTTGTATTCACTGTTGGTCATGTACGAAAGTAGTGAATATTAGGCAAGTAACCAAGAAAGTGTACTGTTTGTTAAACTACTTCGAATCAGATGCCGATAGAATGAATCCGACACCATAGACGTTCTCTATTTTAATAGATTTTGATTTGGACAGTAGCTTACGGAGTCTAGATACAAATACATCAAGGCTCCTCCCCAAGAAGTAATCGTCTTCGCCCCAAACATTGATCAGGATATCTTCCCGTTTTATGATGCTGTTTTTGTTTTTACAGAAATATTCAAATAGTTCTGCCTCGCGGAGTGTGAGCATGGTGCTGGGGCCATTGCCAACGGATAGCGATAACTTGTCCGAATTAAAGACCACATCATCTAGCTTGACAGTTTTTTCATTAGGGGGAGAGTATAGTGGTTTGGTAATCAGTTGCTTGGAAACAATGTTTTTCATGCGTAAGACGAGCTCGTCAATATCGAAAGGTTTTACAATATAGTCGATGGCTCCTAAGAGAAGTCCTTTCATCTTGTCCTGTTTAAGGTTTCTTGCAGTTAGGAATAGAAAGTACACATCCTTGTCATGGTCAACAATACGTTTTGCAAGCGAGAAACCATCCATGTCCGGAAGTTGGATGTCAATAACGACAATGTTAAATGTGTCGTTGAGAAACGCATTATATGCAGACTCTCCTGATAGGCACCAGGTCACTTCAAATTCCATAAGGTCAAGGTATTGTTTAGTAACTCCTCCAAGGTCTTGCTCATCTTCTATATATAAAATCTTAGGCTTCATTTTTCTTTTTATTGTTTTTTGGGGATGGTCAAAATAAAACGGGATCCGACCCGCTCTTCACTACTTACACCCATCGTCCATCCATGATTTTGCACACACTGCTTAACATAATAGAGTCCCAATCCGAGACCATTGGTTTTGGTCTGACTTGAACGATGAAATTTTTTAAATACGTTCGATATGTCTTTATCAGCTATGCCCTCGCCGTTGTCGGATATACTGATTTCTATGTTTTTTCCTTTATCGCGCAATTCGACCACGATAAGCTTTGAATCTTTGAGGTTATGCTTGACCGCATTTTCTAATAGATTGACGATCATAGTTGTAAAAAAGAATGGATTCAATCCTATGTCTATGTTGATATCATCTGTGCTGAAAATGATTGTCGTATTCTTGTCCTTAATATTTAGCTTGTAGTCGGTAACCGTATTTTTAAGTAATTCTCTTAAGTTCACCTCTTCCTTTTGAATGGCATATCCACCCATAGAAGTAATGTCTAATACTTGAGAAAAGAGCTTTTGTAGCCGAATAGACTGACGTTCGATGATACTGGTAATCGAGACGATGACAGGATGGTTGTTGATCTGCGGATTGTTTTGCAGGTTTTTGTTAGCAATTAGAATAGTCGATATAGGTGTATGGAACTCGTGAGTAATGCTATTTACAAAATCAGACTTCATATCAGCTAACATTTTTTGTCTGATCCAATTCTTATAAGTGATAAAGTAGATGACGATGATCGCAGCGATACAAGCTACCCCAAATAAAAATATGGGGGCTACTAATTTGAATACGACCCATTTTCGGTCATTTCTGTCAGCATACAGTATGAAATTAATCTCATGAGAATAGTCTTCAGGTGAACTTACTATAATATTACTGATGAGATTAGTTGCTTTTATAGTTAATAACTCGCCACCAATACGGATACCATCAATCAGGTCAAGCTTATCATTTGGATGTTTGTAGATGTCTATTTTTTTTCCATCAGAAATTGTAACACTTATCCTATTGATTATTAGGGCATATTCCCATTCGCCATCAAGTTGATACAGTTCTTTAATATTATCAAATACAGTGTCCATGGTGTTGTTCTCCTTGAGATCATGAACTAGCTGGCGGTATATGTTATCTATAGTGGGTTGTAGGTGTACACTCTCTTGCTTGTACAATGAGTCTATACTGTGCAGAGTCGCTACATTCAAATGATAGTCGAGGATCTTCTGACCACCGGGATATAGTTTGTCATTCCTTATACTCTTGCTATAGTACTCCTTCATTAAAAGTTTTTCGGTTTTTTGATACTGTTGCTCATTTAATACAAACGTATTATAGGTTAGATGCACGAGTAGACCAATCAGAACAATGAAACTGATTAATACGATAGCTGTATAGAGTGTCTTACCGGAAGCTTGTTTAATCATCTAAATGCTGTTACGATCAATTTATGGCTAAAACTAAGAAAAAATTTAGACTAAGAAACAGGTGTAGCCTTTGTAAAAGCATGTATAATTCCTGGTTAGCATTTTATTAACAATCCTTTTGTTTTTTGTTAACAGTGTTGTTGTGATAATCCTGCTACTTTTAGCTAACCAAAAAGGTGGTAATGATGATTTAAGCACCTGATGTTTTTTTGCTTTATATCTTGTAATTAATCGTGAATAATTAACCTGTTCGAACTTTAATCAATAAAGCGGTTTTTTAACCAAAATAAATATAATATATGAAATATACATTAAGTAACGTTGTTAATCGGCATGCTAGGAATAGTATGCTCTTAGTATTCTTTGCTGTATCAGCCATGGAGTCAAAAGGTTCTGCGATTATGGCTTCTGATATGACAGAATCACGACTGTATAAAGGGTTTGCGGGTACGGTTGACGACCAGCAAACAATTACAGGTAAAGTAAGTGATGGGGCTACGGGCCAAGCTTTAGTAGGAGTTTCTGTTGTGGTGAAGGGTAGTGCGCAAGGAGTTTCTACGGATGAAGATGGACGCTATTCTATACAGGCTCCTTCTGGATCTATTTTAGTTTTTTCATCTATCGGATATATGTCGCGCGAGATCAGCGTCAGTAATACACAGCAGATTAATGTCTCATTACAAGAAGATATCGGGAGTTTGGAAGAGATCGTTGTTCAGGTAGGTTATGGTAGTATGAAGCAACGGGAGATTACCTCATCTGTAGCCCATGTCGATACATCTCAATTCAGACAGAGCGGTTCTAGAAATGCGCTTGACCTAATCCAGGGTAAGGTTCCAGGCTTGCAGGTGACACGTACTAGCGGCTCCAATCCAAACTCAAGTCCAGCTGTGCAATTGCGGGGTGTTGTAACTGTCACGGGATCAGCAAGTCCTTTGTATGTAATTGATGGGATCCCAGGAGGAAATATGGACCTACTCCAACAAGATGATATTTTGTCTATCGATGTTCTGAAAGATGGCTCTGGAGCTGCCATATATGGATCAAGTGCAAATGCTGGCGTTATTTTGGTGACGACAAAAAAAGGTAAGGCCGGCCCTCCTACGTTTACATATAGTAGTTATCTACGTAAAGAGTATGTGCAGCGGAAGCCAGATGTATTATCTGCAGACGAGTTTCGTGAAAAAATCGCATCAGGCCAACTTTCAGAAAGCCGGGTAGATAGAGGATATAATACTGATTTTTATGATATGCTCGTCAATCATGAAAACTTGTCACATAATCACAATATTGCGATGTCCGGAGGAACCAATAATAGCAACTACAGAGCTAGTGTGAATTATAGAAACTTAGAAGGTATTGGTTTGGAGAATGGACGGCAGGAGTTTGGAGCACGGTTGAATATGAATCAGCGTGGTCTACAGGACCGTTTGAATGTGATGATGAATCTAGCAACGAACTTTAATAATGCAAATTTATTAGGTGGCGGAGGTTGGGAAAGTGAGCTTTTCAAAAATCCAACCTTTTCTAATTTTAATGATGATGGTTCTTATTATTTTGATTTGCAGAGTACGAATGAGTATGCTAGATTGATGCAAGAGACTAGCCGTAGAAAGCAACAGACTACTGCTGCGGATTTTAAAGCTGATCTTGATATAATCCCAGGGCTTAGGGCATCGGTTTTTGGATCGTATCAGAGAAATTCTTGGAATGATAGCCAGTTTAGACCGCAAGGTAGCGAAAACTCTTTGGAGAATTCTGACTACGAAGGTGGGGCATATGCGGCCAAAAGTGATTTTCTTTCCCAATCCTATGCCTTTGAGCCTACTATACAGTACAATACATCGTTTGCCGATCGGCATAGTTTGTCTGTTATAGGTGGATATAGCTATCGTTATTACATCGAAGAAGGAATGAGTGCGTCAAATAGAGGATTCATTAATGATCTTTTTCATGAAGATAATCTAGGGCAGGGAACTGCACTAATAGATGGTAAAGCTGGAATTGGTAGCTTTAAAAATGATAATACGCTCATCGCATTTTTTGCACGTGCGAATTATTCATTTGCTAATAAGTATATGTTGCAGGCGATTGTTCGTAGAGAAGGATCTTCTCGCTTCGGGGAAAATAATAAATGGGGATACTTTCCTGCTGTATCGGCGGCTTGGAATGTTTCTGATGAAGAGTTTATGCAGGATGTCGATTTTGTTAGTTACCTGAAATTACGGGCAGGTTATGGTGAGACTGGTAACTCTGGATTCGGTAACAATGCGTCTCGTGTGACTTTAGGTGGTGGTGGAAGGTACCTTTATCCTGATGAAGCATATCGGGAAACTTATGGCCCCAATAGGAACCCTAACCCGAATTTAAGATGGGAAACGAAAAAGGAATATAATATCGGTTTAGATTTTGCTCTTTTCAACAGCAAATTGAGTGGTAGCTTGGATCTCTTTCAGCGAAAAACTGTAGACTTATTAGATACCTACACCACACCACAGCCTCCATATATTCAGTCGAATATATATACCAATGTGGGTACTATATCTTCAAAAGGTATTGAACTGGGACTGAGTTATAATGCGATTAGTAGACCTAATTTTACATGGTCGGTTGATCTTGTCGGTAGTACAACTAGGAACACATTAGATAGTTACTCCAATGATATTTATACACTTGATTATAAGACTTTTGGAAGTATTGGTGGGGCTGGTGCTCTGGGGGATGCTATTGTTACGTACGAAGGAGGGCCTGTTGGACAGTTTTGGGGTAAACGATTTGCAGGTTTTACTGAGGAAGGTAAATGGTTGTTTTATAATAAAGACGGAGAGGCCGTGCGTAATGACCAAATCAATAATTCAAGGAATCGCGAATTAACTGACCTTGCACCAATAGGTAATGCAGTGCCAAAGTATTATTTGTCCTTAAATAATACGTTTTCTTATAAGAGATTTGATTTGAGAGTTTTTATGCGTGGGAAGTTTGGTTATGATATCCTGAATACCATGGCTTTGACTTATGGTAATAAAGCGTGGCAGGGGAACCTATTGCGGGATGCATTTACAAAGTATAGCGAAATAGATGATACCTACATGTATTCTGATTATTATATTGAAAATGGTAGTCATTGGAAATTGGATGAGGTTACGATTGGGTACACGTTCAAATTACCTACAAACTATGTGCGTAATCTACGGGTTTATTTTACTGGACAGAACTTAGCTACTATCACTGGTTATTCGGGTAATGATCCAGACTTTATTTCGGATACAGGATTAGGCCCAGGCATTGACAGTAGAGGAGCTTATCCAAGCACTCGTTCTTTCTTGATGGGCGTTAATTTCGGTTTTTAAACAATAGTCACAATTACATTTTACACATACTATATAAATAAAGGATGTGAATTAATCAAAAGATATACAGATGAAATTGAAAATATTTAAAATTGGTTTAATTGGGTTGATTCTTTCTGTCACGAGCTGTACCGACCTTACAGAGAATGCTTATGACCAGATGTTGACGGATAATTTTTACAACAATCGTAATGAGGTGCTATCGGCAGTTCTGAGACCGTACACGCATGCAAATGCGTGGGTCACACCATCTGGGCAAGATGGTTGGTGGAGGCCCGCTGAATTGTCTGCAGATCAATTGGCCTGGCCTACTAAAGGACGACACGGTGAAGATGGAGGAAAATGGAAGCGTTTACATTACCACACTTGGACTGTTGATGAAGGTGGCTTGAATAATGCCTGGAGATTGATGTTCTGGGGGATGGGGCTATGCAACGATCCAATAGAGAACTTGGAGTCTCGTGAAAGTGCGTCTATGGGAATATCTGATAGTGAAAAAGCTGCTTTTATAGCAGAGTTAAAGGTGTTAAGGGCCTTTCATTATCTTAAATTAATGGATCTTTTTGGCAATATACCTGTGGTGACTCAGGTAGGAGTACCAACGCAACCTGAGACAATGCCAAGGGAAGATGTTTTTCGTTTTATTGAAACTGAAATCTTAGAGAATGTAGGCGCACTCCCAGCTTTATCTTTAGAAATGATGGGTAGAGTAAGTAAGGCTGCTGCCTACGCTATGTTGGTAGAGCTTTATCTAAACGCAGAGGTTTGGACTGGAGAGGCGCGCTGGGATGATTGTATTGCCGCGGCTGATAAACTCATCAATGGTGAAGGTGGAGGACAAAATGGCGTTATGGCCTTAGACCCTAATATCACAGATCAGTTTGTCAATACAAACCATTTGTCAAAAGAAGTTATCTTCTCGATTGCTTATGATTACACGAGGGCTAATTTTCAGCCTTCCTGGACAGGTGAATTTTTCCATTTTAAACAAAGAGAGATTTATGGCGGTGGTCGTAATGGGAACAACGGTATTGTATTAATCCCTGGTGTTTACAGCACTTATCAAGATGCTGATCTGAGAAAAAAGGAATGGTTATTACAGGGGGCTCAATTTAATTTTGGAACGGGAGAGCCTGTTTTAGGATCTGAAGAATATAACGGAAAACCTTTGGTTTTTGTGGATGAGATTCGACGGATTTCCAATAACGGAACATCTTCTACTATGAGCGATGGAGAAGAGAATAGCGGTATAAGATTCAATAAATACAAATTGGGTAATCAAGTGCAAGGACATGACGGCACACCGATTGATGAGGATTATAATAACACAGATTGGAATATATATCGCTTAACATGGGTGTACTTTGCCAAAGCAGAGGCATTAATTCGTAAGAATAATGGTATAGCTACCGCAGAAGCTGTTGAATTGATAAACACCTGTAAAAAGAGAGCGTTTACAGAGCAGGATTGGTCTAGCCATGCTTATAACACTTCAAGTTTAACACTAGATGAGTTATTAGCAGAACGTGGAAGAGAGTTTATTTTTGAAGGGTTTAGAAGAAATGATTTGATCCGTTTTGGTAAGTTCCACACAGCTTCTTGGTGGGATCATCAGGGAAGTGATGCGACTAAGACTTTATTTCCTATTCCGCAGCAGCAGAGAGATATGAATCCTAATCTAGTTCAAAATACGGGCTATCCAGGAAGTTAGATTGATGTTTCAGGTTCGAAAAGAGCCGTGTACCTTTACTGGGTGCACGGCTCTTTTTTAACATTGTGAAGTTCTTTTTTTATTTGTTGATTCAACCCTATTCAATGAAGTGATATTGTTTGTTATCGTATGATTACATATAGAATGGGATATTTCAAAAAAAATTGGATGATGTATTAACAATTCTTTTAAAATCTATTAACAGGAGAATAGTCTGTTTTAGACTATTTTCGGCTACTTATTCTAAGTAGCTTAAAGAATAGACTCACGTTTTTATTATTAATAAACTAATTTTACACTATGTATAGACACACATTAAAAATTTTTGTTATTATTCTTTCAATTGTCGTTTTAGGGATTCCCTTAAAGAAAGTCTGCGCTCAAGTGGATTCGGATAAAGCATATAAAGTAGAAATAATTGCTGAAAATCCTTATTTTAGTCAAAAGTATTTGGAACGTCTCGAAGGCGTCTTTTATCAGGTTTATCCCAAGCTAGTCAATGATTTTAATGAAAATTCGCCACGAAAAGTCACGATTACGATAGATACCACATATGATGGAGTCGCATACGCCCATAATGGACGGGTTGTGATAAGTCAAGGTTGGTTGGAAAAGAATCCAGAAGATATCGATGTTGTGACCCATGAAGTGATGCACATTGTGCAGGCGTATCCACCAAGAAGTGGGCCGGGATGGTTGGTAGAGGGAATCGCTGACTATGTTAGGGATAAGTATGGTGTTAATAATACCGGTGCAAATTGGTCTTTGCCAGATCTCAAAGAAGGTCAACACTATACCAATAGTTATCGTATTGCAGCGCGCTTCCTGAAGTGGATCGAGCTGAATAAGCAAAAAGGGATAGTAAAGAAATTGGATGTTGCCCTGCGTAATAAGGAGTACAGCGATGTTATCTGGGTTGATAATACCAAGATGACTTTAGATCAGTTATGGGATGCATACGAGAAAGAAAATATAGTAATAAACTAATATAATATAGAATCGATATGATGAGAGTTTTAATTGTACTTGTTATGCTGGTCTGTGGTTCGTACAGCCATCTTTATGCACAAAAGATCGATCAGGTAGATCGTCCAGAAGAATGGGTCAGTACACTGATGGGTACAGATTCGAAAGTGTCTTTCTCAAACGGAAATACTTACCCGGCAATCGCTGTGCCTTGGGGTATGAATTTTTGGAGTCCCCAGACGGGGAAGATGGGGGACGGCTGGATGTATAGCTACGCAGCCGACAAAATTAGGGGATTCAAACAGACCCACCAACCCTCTCCGTGGATGAATGATTATGGTCAGTTCTCTATTATGCCGGGGAGCCATCGTCCAGTAATTGATCAGGATCAACGTGCGAGCTGGTTTTCGCATAAATCAGAGACAGCAAAGCCTTATTACTATAGTGTATATCTCGCCGATGCTGACGTGACGACCGAGATAACACCTACAGAGCGGGCGGCGATTTTTCGTTTTACCTTTTCCGAAAGCGATAGTTCTTTTATTTCAATTGATGCATTTGACCGTGGATCTGAAGTCAAATTTATTCCGGAGGAAAACAAGATTATTGGTTATTCCAGTAGATATAGCCGTGGCAAGTACGAGAATTTCAGAAACTATTTTGTCATCTATTTCGATAAAGATGTCGAGTTTACAAAAATTTGGAAGGACAGTGTTTTTCAGGCAGGTGATGTTCAGGAAGCCAATGCTAATCACACAGGCGCGATCGTAGGATTTAAGACGAAGAGAGGTGACGTGGTTAATATGCGGGTAGCCTCCTCATTCATTAGTTATGACCAAGCGGAGCTTAACTTGAAACGCGAGCTAGCGAATAAGGATTTCGACCAGGTTAAGCGTGAAGCCAAGGGTCTTTGGCATAAGATCCTCAGCAGAGTGAAGGTTGCGGGAGGAACACACGATCAGATTAAAACCTTCTATTCATGTCTATACCGCACTGTGTTATTTCCGAATAAACTTTATGAGATCAACGAGCAGGATGAAATTATCCACTGGAGCCCATATAATGGCAAGGTGCTTTCTGGACGTATGTTTGCAGGAACAGGCTTTTGGGACACATTCCGGGCCCTTTATCCCTTCTTAAACCTTGTTTATCCCGAGATCAATGTCGAGATGCAGGAGGGATTGGTTAATGCCTATAAAGAAGGTGGATGGTTGCCAGAGTGGAGTAGTCCAGGATATGCCAATATCATGGTCGGAAACAATTCGGCATCTGTAGTTTCTGATGCTTTTATCAAGGGACTTCGTGGATACGATATCGAGACATTATATGAAGCATTGTTGAAAGGTGCAAACAACGAAGGCCCGATGACGGCTGTCGGTCGTGCGGGGGCTCCTTATTATGTTGAGCTTGGATATGTACCCTATGATGTAAAGATTAATGAAAGTGCGGCACGGAGCTTAGAGTATGCGTATGATGATTTCGCTATCTATCAATTGGCTAAAGCCCTAAACAAGCCAAAAGCAGATATCGATCTTTATAGAAAACGTAGTCAGAATTACAAGCATCTTTTTGATCCGCAAACAGGGTTAATGCGAGGTAAGAATAAAGATGGCTCATTCCAGACGCCATTCAACCCTTTCAAATGGGGCGATGCATTTACCGAAGGGAATAGCTGGCATTATACCTGGTCTGTATTTCATGATGTAGAAGGATTGGCGAGGTTAATGGGAGGACATCAATCTTTTGTAAACAAGTTGGATTCAGTCTTTACTCTTCCGCCAATATATGACGAAAGCTATTACAGAGGTGTCATCCACGAAATAAGGGAGATGCAGGTTGCGAACATGGGGCAGTATGCTCACGGCAATCAACCTATCCAGCATATGATCTACCTATATAATTATGCCGGACAGCCTTGGAAAACGCAACATTGGGTAAGAGAAACTATGGATCGTATGTACACACCTTACCCTGATGGTTATTGTGGAGATGAGGATAATGGGCAAACCTCTGCGTGGTATGTGTTTTCGGCGCTAGGTTTCTATCCTGTTTGTCCTGCGACGAATGAATACATCCTTGGAGCCCCATTGTTCGAAAAAGCTGAGGTCAACCTTCCGAATGGAAAAACAATATCTATTCAAGCGAATAACAATGGTAAGGATAATCGTTATGTACAGGAATTGAACCTTAATGGTCGTGCACATAAAAAGAATTTTTTAACGCATGAAACGCTATTGAATGGTGCGACGATTGATTTTAGAATGGGTAGCGAGCCTAATAAGAGTAGAGGTGTCGATCCAGCAGCTTTCCCATATTCACTTACCATAGAAATGGAGAAAGAATAAGTAGTCTTGGGAAGTTTTTTAAAAACTGCAACTATGTATAAATTCTTATTTGTGCTATTTGTAAGCTTTGGATTTTCTCATGTATGTGCCCAAAGTCAAGATCAAGCTAGTTTGGTCAATGTATTCTTGGGTTCCTCAGGAGATCACGGACAGCTATCACCTGCTGCATCCTATCCGTTTTCAGCTTTAAGCATCGGAGCGCAAACCTATCCAACGACGCATACAGGGTATGAATATTTGGCAAAGCGATTTTATGGGTTTACCCATAATCGCTTCGAAGGAGTAGGTTGTCAAGGAAGTGGGGGGCTTTTATTTGTAAAGCCCCTCCGCTCATTGGATGAAGGGGATCTCCATAATCCATTAGAGAAAGTGTATGATACCGGTCGACCGGGAAGTTATCAGGTCAAATTTACGAACGGTCTCCATGCGTCGATGGCTGTGTTGGGAAATGCTGGAATGCACCACTATCAATTTGGCGATGCCGCTCAACAGAGGGGCCTTTACGTAGATCTGTCACACTCATTCAATAGGGCTTTTGTTTCCGAAACTCACAAGGTTGATGGCCAATGGCTTATCGGTACGCTAAGGTCTAAGACTACATGTCATGTGGGAATTTATACGTTTTACTATGCATTATATGTCGATAAGCCCGTGGATTGGGAACAATTGGAAGACGCCAAATTAAAGGCTAAGACAAAGACCAAAGCTTCTGATTTTAACGTTTATATAGGCTTCTCGGCCGTTAGCGAGGAAGATGCTAGACAAAATGTGCGGAGGGAATCTTTTCAAGAAATGGCTGAAACTAGTTTTAGAGATTGGAATCAGTTGTTAGGAAGGGTTGAAGTCAAGGGAGAGAAGGGAAGGGAAGCACTGTTCTATTCCCTGTTGTATCGAGTCTTACAGTCTCCTTATAAGATTTCTTCAGCCTCAGGTTCCTATAGAGCCATAGATGGCGGCTTACAACAAACTGTCATAGATCGTTATAACGGTTGGGCAATATGGGATAATTACAAGACGCAACTTCCCTTTCTGAGTGTTCTATATCCAGAATTGTATCAGCCTATTGTATCTTCGATAGCTAATCTTTACCCATATGGAAAGAAAGATTTTGCGACACAGAATGAACCATCTAACACGGTACGTACAGAGCATGCGATTGTTGTCTTATTAGATGCCTATAGAAAGGGATATGACGTGGATTTCCTCTCGATTATTGACTCCCTGAAAATAGAAGTCGATCGGTTGGAAGATGTTACACCGGATAAGTCTCTCGAGACGGCCTATGACCGTTGGGCGTTAGGGCATATCTATGGTATTATGGGAAATAGCCATAAGCGCAAATACTATTTAGATAAATCTATTGCATATCGTCAGCGTTGGGTTGAAGAGTTTTCAGACCTGTCTAGGTCAGACGTGGATAGAATGTCCGCTCGGAAAATGTATCAAGGCACCATTCGTCAATATAGATGGTCCGTTCCTTTCGACCTAAAGGGGCTCAAGGAATTAATGGGGGGAGATCGCCCGTATCTTGATGGTTTGGATGATTTCTTTGATCATGATTATTTCAATAGGGCAAATGAACCAGATTTACATGTTCCAGCTATGTATCAGGCTAGTCAACAACCTTGGAAAGCTCAATTCTGGATGCACCAAATGGCCTTGGATACGGTCATCAACCATTACTTTAATGATAACAGTAAGGGAATCGGAGCTGAAATAGACCGCATATTTAAAAATCAGCCCAAAGCATTTATACGGACGATGGATGATGATGCCGGCGCTATGTCTGCTTGGTTTGTGTGGGCTAGCTTGGGTCTGTATCCTGCTGCTGTTGGCCACCCAGTTTATTATATCCATTTGCCCATATTTGAACAAACAGCGCTACATATTAACGAGAAAACTGCCTTTTCAATAAAAGTAGAAAATTACGGATCCGATAAACGATATATTGATAAGGTATTTCTGAATGGACGGCCTTTAGATCGAAACTGGTTGACACACGAAGAGATTGTTCTTGGAGGCGAGCTTACAGTTTATGCTTCCTCTATACCCAATGTCGATTTTGGTGTTCAAAACCAATGGCAAAGCCAGCTAGATCAATAAATTGAATTGAAATGATATATAAGAATATTTTCACCTATACTTGTTTGTTTTTTGCTATGCAAACAGTAACGCTCGGTCAATCCCCTGAGAGAAGGCTAGTAGATTATGTTGATCCTATGATAGGGACTGCTAAGATGGGACATACTTACCCGGGTTCTACCGTGCCATTTGGTGCGGTACAGTTGAGTCCGGATACCGATACGATCTCTTACGCAGTGAATGGTAGTTATAATCCAGATGTATACAAATATTGTGCTGGATACAAGTACGATGATCCAACTATCGTGGGGTTTAGTCATACACATTTTAGTGGGACTGGACACGCTGATCTTGGGGACTTCCTAATTATGCCAACCAGTGGTGAGCTGAAATTGAATCCAGGTACGGCGGATGTACCTGGAAGTGGTTACCGATCATTATATAGTCACGACAATGAATTTGCTGCTGCCAATTACTATAAAGTAAAGTTGGATGCTCATGATATTACGGCCGAACTGACAACGAGTAGTCGTGTAGGATTCCATCGTTATACATTTTCCAAGTCGGAACAAAGTCACATCATCTTAGATTTGATGCATGGTATATATAACTACGATGGAAAAACGGTATGGACTGTCGCTCGTGTGTTAAATGACAGTACTGTAGTGGGGTATCGTCAGACCAATGGATGGGCCCGCACGCGTGTGGTACATTTTGCGATGAAATTTTCCAAGCCTTTTAAAAGCTATGGCAGCAAGAATCTTGAGGAAAAGCCCGTATATAGAGGCTTTTGGCGAAAATTTGATCAATCGGACAATTTTGCTGATATCGCAGGGAGTAAGATACGTATGCACTTCGACTTCGATGTAGAAGTGGGCGAGCAGGTACAGGTGAAGTTGGCACTTTCTCCCATTAGCATGGACAACGCTTTGGCCAATATGGAAGCTGAAGTACCACATTGGGATTTTGACAAGACAATGCGAGAAGGGCAGGATTTGTGGGAAAGTGAACTCAGACGTATCGAGGTCAAGATGCGAAAACATGAAGACTATGTCAATTTCTATACGTCAATGTACCACGCGGCATTGATGCCAACAGAGTATATGGACGTGAATGGAGAGTATCGGGGGCAGGACTATCAAATATATAAGGCTGAAGGTTTTACGAATTACACCTCTTTGTCTCTTTGGGATACATTTCGTGCGTTTCATCCCTATATGAATATTGTCAACCCATCACGCAATTCTGATATTGTGCAATCTATGATAGCCCATTATGATCAAAGCGTTTTGAATATGTTGCCAATTTGGAGCCATTATGCCAATGAGAATTGGTGTATGAGCGGTTACCATAGCGTTTCGGTAATTGCTGATGCGATTATAAAAGGTGTATACAAAGGTGATGCGCACAAAGCTTTGGATGCCTGTGTCACTACGGCAAACTTCCGACGTTATGAAGGAATAGGGGAATACATTGATTTAGGCTTTATTCCAGATGAAAAAAATGGAACTTCAGTATCCAATACTTTGGAATATGCCTATGATGACTGGTGCATAGCTCAACTAGCAAAATATCTGGGCCGCCAAGATGTATTTGAGACTTTTATAAAACGATCTGAAAACTGGCGTAACCTGTACGATGCTTCGATTGGATTTATGCGTCCAAAACGCGCCGATGGGACGTTTAGAAAGGAATTTGATGTATTGGAGACACATGGGCAGGGGTTCATCGAAGGTAATACTTGGAACTATAGTCTGTATGTGCCACACAACCCTGAGGGAATGATGGAACTTATGGGAGGAAAAGAGCGTCTTTCCAATTATTTAGACTCTCTGTTTACGATGCACTTGCCGGATAAGTACTTTGAAAATACCGAGGATATTACCAGAGAAGGAATCATTGGTAATTATGTACATGGAAATGAACCAGCCCATCATGTTGTATACCTATACCAAATTGCTGGCGAAGGCTGGAAGACCCAACAATGGGTGCGGAAAATTTTAAAAGACCAATATCACAATGGCGCGGATGGACTTGGAGGAAATGATGACTGTGGACAGATGAGTGCTTGGTACCTTTTCAGTAGCTTGGGTTTCTATCCCGTTTCTCCTGGATCGGAAGAGTACTGGTTGGGGGCACCATTGGTGGAATCTGCTGCTATCAATCTGGAAAATGGCCAAGTATTTAAGATAGAGGCTGTCAATCAAAGCGATAAGAATATGTATGTGCAAGAGGTATTACTTAATGGCAAGTCTCTTAGCGGATATACTTTAAAGCATAGTGATATTATCAATGGTGGCCACCTTCAATTTAGAATGGGAGCCAAACCTAAAAAAGATTAGTAGACGGAAAAGTAACGAAGGTATTATAGTTTAGTTAAGGAAAAAGAGCTATGTTTTTAAGAATAGGATATATATGCATATTATTAGTGTTGTTGAATGGGTGCTCAACACGAAGAGCATCCGTGGGAACTGCTGATCTGGAACCAGTCGATTATGTGAATGTGCATATGGGAAATATTAGTCATCTGCTGGTGCCGACTTATCCGACTATCCATCTTCCAAACAGTATGCTGCGTGTATATCCAGAGCGTTATGATTACACATCGGATCAGATTAATGGACTTCCATTGATCGTGACGAGCCATCGTGGCAGCTCAGCTTTCAATCTTAGCCCGATACAGGTCGCAAATGGAACAAACTTAAAGAAAATATATCCGTTTTCTTACGATAACGAAGTTGTTAAACCCTATTACTATGAGGTAGGCTTGGATGAATCAGCAACCCATATTCGGTATGCACCATCGCACCAGTCGGCCATTTATCATGTTCAATTTGCCAAATCGGCCCCTTCTTATTTAATTTTCAATACCAGAAATGGACATTTGCGGGTCGAAGGAAATAAGGTATATGCCTCTCAAAACTTAGGCAATAATACGACCGTCTACCTCTTCGCGGAGACAGATGTCCTGCCAATCCGTAGCGGTTTGTTGACTTCAGAAGGAGCCATTGATGAGGCGTTAACCGAAGGTGAAGGTAAAAATGTCGCATCAGCATTGGAATTTGGAGGAGACGTACAGAGTGTACACATTCGCTATGGCATATCTTTTATCGATCAAGAGCAAGCCGAACGTAATCTTCGTAGGGAAATCAAGACTTTTGACCTCCAAACAGTTGCTGATTATGGTCGCTCGAAGTGGAATGAGGCACTAAGAAAAATCGAGGTACAAGGGGCTAACAAGGATGATAAGGTGGTTTTTTACACTTCCCTATACCGTTGTTTCGAACGCGCCATTAACTTAACTGAAGATGGTCGTTACTTTAGTGCTTTCGACGGCAAAGTTCACGAGGATGAGCAAGACTTCTATACCGATGACTGGATCTGGGATACCTATCGCGCTACACATCCATTGCGTGTGTTGATAGACGAACAGATCGAGTCGGATATTATCAATTCCTTCATACGGATGGCTGAGCAAATGGATAATTTTTGGTTGCCAACTTTTCCCGAAGTTAATGGGGACTCTAGACGTATGAACTCGAATCATGGGGTCGCTACTATAGCAGATGCATACGCAAAAGGATTGCGGTCTTTTGATCTTGAAAAAGCTTATCAAGCATCTCGTAATGCCATTATGGAGAAGACATTGGCACCCTGGTCGGCCGATTCTGCAGGTTGGTTGGACAATTTTTACCGAGAACATGGATATATCCCGGCATTGGCTCCCCAAGAAAAGGAAAGCGTCCCCGAGGTTCATCGATTTGAAAAGAGACAACCTATAGCAGTAACTCTAGGTACTGCTTATGATGAATGGTGCTTGGCTGAGTTGGCTGAGGCGTTGGGAAAGAAGGACGATGAACAATACTTTAGGAAGCAAGCTCTTAATTATCGAAATGTCTATAACCATGAAACCGGTTTTTTTCATCCGAAAGATAAGGAGGGATTTTTTATTGAACCCTTTGATTATCGGTATTCGGGAGGACAGGGCGCTAGAGATTATTATGGAGAGAATAATGCATGGATTTACCGTTGGGATGTGCCGCACAATGTAGCGGATCTTGTCCAATTGATGGGTGGACGTGAATCATTTGCTGGCAACCTCAATCAAACGTTTCGTGAACCACTAGGGAAGGGTAAATACCAATTCTATAGCCAACTTCCGGATCATACAGGGAATGTCGGACAATTTTCTATGGCCAATGAGCCCAGCTTGCACATTCCATATTTGTACAATTACGTTGGTCAACCTTGGATGACGCAGAAGCGTATCCGTACACTACTACACCAATGGTTTCGTAATGATTTGATGGGAGTGCCTGGTGATGAAGACGGAGGTGGAATGTCGGCATTTGTTGTTTTCTCGATGATGGGTTTTTATCCGGTAACTCCAGGTATGCCTATGTATACAATCGGATCGCCTTTTTTTGAAAAAGCCTCCATAACTCTTTCCAACGGAAAAGTATTTACGGTTAGTGCAAAAAATTATTCTAAAGAACATAAGTATATACAGGAAGCCTATCTTAACGGAGAAAAGTGGACAAAAACATGGTTCGCACACGACGACTTGGCAAAAGGTGGTGAGCTAGTTCTAGTCATGGGTAAACATCCTAATACCAAGTGGGGTGCACAGCTCGATGATTCACCGCCTTCGTTTAAAATGCCGTAGTAGGCGTTTGTGCGGTTTTCTGCGTAGGTGTATGATTTGTTAACAACGATAAACTATTGTGAACTATGAAACCTATTATTCTATTGGTATGTGTGCTCTGGAGTCTCTATGGCTATAGCCAAGACTTCAAGCAATATAGTTCTAGTACACTTGATTCCATTTATAAATATTATGGTGTGGGGTCGTTGCAATTATTTCGAGAACATTATCCATTTGATGAGAATTACAAAGCGGACTATTTAGTTACCGATGCAGAGGGAGTCAATATCTACTCTTATCTCTGGCCTTTTTCTGGCGGTTTGTCAGCACAAGTAGCAAGGTACGAATTGGAGAGCGATGTGGAAATTAAGGAGCATATCGAAAAGCATGTACTCATAGGATTAGGTAACTACTACGATATGAGAGAACCGTTTGCTTATGCATCCTACATCAACACGGCCAAAACATCTGATCGTTTCTACGATGATAATATTTGGATAGGAATAGATTTTGTTGATATGTATATGTTAACGGGTGATGAAACCTATCTCGAAAAAGGCAGAGCGATATGGACTTTCATTGAAAGTGGGACAGACGATAAACTTGGAGGGGGGATTTACTGGTGCGAGCAACGTAAAGAGTCAAAAAACACCTGTTCAAATGCTCCCGGAAGTGTATTGGCATTGAAGCTCTATCAAGCAACAAAGGAGAATAAGTTTCTTGAGAAAGGAAAAGCACTTTATCATTGGACGCAAGAACATTTACAGGATACAGTAGACCACTTGTACTACGACAATATCAATCTACAAGGCTATGTAGACAAAACGAAGTATTCCTACAATTCGGGTCAGATGATACAAGCGGCCTCTTTACTGTATCTAATTACGGGCAAACAGGAATATAAAGAGGATGCGCAACGTGTAGCTTCGGCTAGTTACGATTTCTTTTTTGACACGTATCGCGATACTGACTACCCTCGATTTAAGTCAGGCAACCTCTGGTTTAATGCGATTATGTTGCGAGGTTTTATTGAGCTTTATCATATAGACGGTAATGCAGACTATCTACATACCTTCTGCAAGAATATGGAGTTCGCATGGCAATATATGCGTGATGGTCAAGGTTTGTTCGACACAGATTGGAGCCTACAACAGCGAGGTGGAAAAAAATGGTTGCTCAATCAATTTGCTATGGTAGAAATGCAAGCACGACTAGCTGCTACACTTGATAAGATAGAGCAGCCTTGATTGCTTGGTAACAAACAGAAAGCATTCCCCTATTCCAAGGGATGCTTTACTCCTTCAAATGTCATCTTGATAGGCAAGATAAGTCCATTATCGTCAAAGTGCATTTCTTCGATACAGGTCACACGGTCGTGCGCACTTGTCTTGCCAAGTGGGCGACGGTGATAAACGATGAAATATTTTTCTTCGTTGGGCACTTTGATTACAGAGTGATGGCCAGCTCCGGTAGCAATTTCGTTATCCTGTTCCAGTATAGTACCTATCCGTTCAAATGGGCCAAACGGTGAATCAGCAATAGCATAGGCAACTTTGTAGTCCGGTCCTGTCCAGCCACCTTCCGACCACATAAAGTAATATTTACCATCTTTGATGAACATAAATGGTCCTTCGACGTAGTTTTCGGGTGTGACCTCTTTGTAATACGTATCATCGTCGAATGGAAGCAGTCCGGTGAAATCTGATTTAAGCTTTACCATATTGCAGTGTTTCCATCCTCCATAGTACATATAGTATGTCCCGTCTTTATCCTTGAAAACAAATTGGTCAATGGGTTGGGCTCCGTTGACAATTTTATTAATGAGTGGCTTGCCTAAAAGGTCTTTGTATGGTCCTGCTGGATTATCAGCTACAGCTACACCGATGCCACCTATCTCACCTTCATGTACATCATTTGCTGCAAAGAAAAAGTAATATTTTCCATCCTTTTCCAAGACCGCCGGAGCCCACATAGCTTGATGCGCCCAAGTTACTTCTTTGTTGTCTATAATACGTGGGTGTTTTTGCCAGTTGACAAGATCTTTCGATGAGAAAGCATCAAAAAAAAGTTGCTCACCATACGGTGCCGAATAGGTTGGGAACACCCAATAGGTATTGTCATAGACGATACCTTCCGGATCGGCGTAGTTGCCCGGGAATATGGGGTTTTGTTGTGCGATAAGGGATGTGAGAGGACCTAATAAACCAATGGTTAGGGCTGTTTTTAAAGCTTTCATATGGATTTTATGGATGATTTAAAGTTAAAGATAGGGAAATACAAGCATTTTTCATAGTGAGCAATTTCCCAATCCCCTTGGAGTAGATACGTTGAGAAAAAGCTACTCTTCTCTAACAGGAGTTGGTACTGTCCAAAAGCGGACAGAATATGTCCGATATCGGACAGTGCTAAAGTATAGTTTTTATAAAAGTATTTGAAAATGAATTCATTGTAGTTTTGGCTATATTCTTGGTGTGCTTATCTTAGAATCAACAAAAAATAAAGAACAATGATCCAACTAAAGGAAATTTTTAAGTGGTATAACGTAGGAGGAGCACGTGCTTTTGTATTGAAAGACATTAACTTAACTATAGGGCAAGGCGAATTCGTCTCAATTATGGGCCCATCAGGGTCAGGGAAATCCACGCTATTGCATATCTTAGGTAATTTGGATGACCCTAGTGAAGGGAAGTATTATTTCATGGGAGAGGATGTTTATGGTATGAAAAATAGAAAGCGAGCAGAGCTGTTTCAGTCGAGGATTGGTTTTGTGTTTCAATCTTATCACCTGATTGACGAACTAACTGTCTATGAAAACATCGAGACTCCTTTGATTTACAAAAGCATTTCATCCGGAGAACGCAGAGCTATCGTGGGAGATCTTTTGGATAAGTTTGGTATTGTTGGGAAAAAGGATCTCTTCCCAAGCCAACTGTCTGGAGGCCAACAGCAGATTGTCGGTATCGCTAGGGCATTGGCAGGGGCGCCAAAAGTGATCTTTGCGGATGAACCGACTGGTAACCTTAATTCCCGTCAAGGAGAGGAGGTGATGGAGCTGTTCAAAGGCCTAAATGAGGATGGAGTTACCATTATTCAGGTGACCCATTCCGAAAAGAATGCCGAGTATGGTGACCGTATAATTAGTCTATTGGACGGCCAATTAAAACAGTAGGGAAAAACTCTTTATAGTTTTTCGATACTTAAAACCTTGCGCAAGGAACTTTCTCTCTTGTGCAAAGTTCTGAAAAATGATGATTACGCTGCTAATTTTACCTATTTCGGTTAGGTTTCTTGTTAATGGCAAAGGTACGTCTGGATATGATTGAGATCAGTGCGTTATTCTGTCTTAGATTGTTTTGATATATTGATGCTCGAAGGGCTCTCTTTGTATACCCTTGGTATGCTGGCCTGTTAACGTTTTCGTCTGCCTTTGTTTGTAGGACTATTCATCCCTCAGACTATCTACCGGATTAGCTCTTGCAGCTTTAATCGATTCATAACCGATGGTAAGCAGTGCGACGATAAAGGTAAGGCCAGCAGCCAAGCCAAATATCATCCAGTTGATGTCAATCTTAAAGGCAAAACTATCTAACCATCTGGATGCTCCGTACCACGCTATTGGGATTGATATTACGATTGCCAAAGCCAACAATCCAATAAAGCTCTTTGTCAGTAAGTAAACAATACCTGTGACGGAAGAACCCAAAACCTTGCGGATACCAATTTCCTTGATACGCTTTTCAGCCATGAAAGCAGACAGGCCGTACAGCCCAAGGCAGGATATAAAAATACCCAATGCAGCAAAAAGATTGAACAGATTACTCAATCGATGTTCACTTTCGTAGAGTTTATCCAGTTCCTGGTCAACAAACCCATACGTAAAAGGAAAATGTGGATTGAGATCGGCGTGTATTTTTTCCAATGCATTGATAGTCGCTTCCAACTGTTGGGGTTTTGCTTTAATGATAAACATTCCTCCCCACTGATTGTAAGAAAGTATTAATGGTTCAATTGCTTTGGAAGCAGGTTTGAAACTAAAGTCTTTCACTACACCGACAATTTGCCCTTTATTTGACCATAACGCAAAGGGCTTGCCGATAGCTTCTTCGGGCGTATAACCGATGATGCTTGCTAATTTTTCATTGATAATATAATTGCTCGAATCGTTGTAACTCTTGGAGAAAGAGCGTCCTGAGACCATCTCCATGCCAAATGCTTCTATAAAGTTCTCACTGACATCCATTGTGGGAGCAATCAATTCCGAATTGGGGTCTTTGCCTTCATAGTAAAAATCTACCGTACCGCTTTTCAGATTGGTTGGCACGACATCGCTGACTGTGAAATCCGCCGTCAGTGGGTTGCTCGCCAAGGCATCCTTATAGGCAGATTGCTTGCCCCAGACTTCGCCGTTCATCTCGACGTATACCAAGTTGGACTTGTCAAAGCCGAGATTGCGGTTCTTCACGAAATTGAGTTGTTGGTAGATGACAATGGTGCCCACCAATAGAAACATGGATACGATAAATTGAGTGACCACCAATGTATTCCTAAATACAACATGCCCCCTTTTGCCTGAAGTCAATACGCCTTTGAGTACTTTGATAGGGGTAAATCCAGAGAGGTACAAGGCTGGATAGCTTCCCGCAATCAATCCTGTTATTAAAGCAATGGCCAATAAAGTCAATAACACATTCGGGTCAAATAAGTGGATTTCCAATGTCTTGCTGATGAGCACCTGAAAACCCGGCAGTGCCAACCAGACCAATGCTATGGCGATGACAAAGGAGAGGAATGTAATGAGAAGCGATTCGCCCATAAATTGAATGATGATCTGTGTACGTTCGGCTCCGATGACCTTTCTCAATCCGACTTCCTTTGCTCGTCGGGCGGAGCGAGCTGTAGATAGGTTCATGAAATTGATACAAGCAACGACCAGAATAAACAGCGCGACCATGAAAAGGGTGTCCACATAAAGGCTATTGCTGCGCCCTGCTAAATCTACCTGTAAATTGGTAGAATGCAGGTGGATATCCGGCATGGCTTGGAGCTGGAATGTTGTTTTGAGCATCGAACCGTCTACATGTTTACTGAATACCTCTTGGATTTGTTGCTCGAGTTGATGGATAGCAGTGCTGGTCGGCACAAAAGAATCGTCAAGCTTGAGGTATGCATAGTTAACAAAATTTCGCCAATCTTGTTTTGCATCATTCATCCAGCTTTCTTTTTCAATATGCTCCATCGGGAGCAAGTAGTCGAATTGCAGGTGGGAGTTGCTGGGGAGGTCGGCAAAAACAGCAGTTACTGTTAGTGGTTTTCTGTTTTCCAGTATGATGGATTGACCGACAACGTTGGTCTGGCCAAAATACTTTTTGGCCATGCTTTCAGTAATCAGAATAGCATCAGGCTGGTGAAACGCTGTTTTTTTCTCCCCATCTACCAGAGCAAATGAAAAGAAATCCCAAAATGTACTGTCTGCATAGAATCCCCGTTTTTCTTCGAAACGATTACCATCACGCTCAAATGCGAAATTTACGGGATGACTAAGCCGAAGGTAATTATCTACTATCGGTAGCTTTTGCAGGAGTTCGGGAGCTAAGGGAGGAGGCACGGTCGCTGCTCGAAAATCATCCGCTAATCCACTGGTAATCCGATAGGTTTTAGCCACATTCTCATGGAAGCTGTCGTAACTTCGCTCGTTCGCCACCCATAGCAGAATGAGGATACTGGATGCTAAGCCGATTGACAAACCCATGATATTTAGGAACGAAAATGCCTTATAACGCCATAGGTTACGAAATGCTATTTTTATGTAGTTTTTTAACATAATGTTTATCTGTTTTAATCGGTTAAGTAATTAACCGATTTTAATTTTTTTATTCCTACTCTTACTTCCCTTTATTTATCCCATCCGTAGTGCGCTTCGCTCAACACTACGGATCGTAGGGACACATTTTTAGTTCTCAATACCCAATACTCACTACTCATTACTGTCTTTACTCATCCCTCAGACTATCTACTGGGTTGGCTCTTGCAGCTTTAACAGACTGGTATGATATGGATAAGATTAATATTATCACAATAGCCGATGCAACCCAAACGAATACCCAAGGATTGAAAGATAATCTGTATGCAAAATTATTTAACCAATTTTTTAAAAGTAAATAACTGATTGGGATAGCAAGTAGATTGGCGATCATAATGACCTTAAGGAAAGGCTTGTTCAGTTGTACAAAAAGCTGAATTATAGACGCTCCAAGAACTTTCCGGATACTCATTTCTTTTTGACGGATATTGATCTGATAGGCCGACATGCTGAATAGACCTAAAGCCGCTATGATAATAGATAAAAATGTGAAACCATATAACACCTGTTCTAACCTTTCTTGACGGGCATGCAGTTGTTTATATTGTTGGTCTAAGAATTCAAATTCCAACGGAAGAGATTCGGCAGATGGGTTTTTTGCCCATTCGCGTTCTACGGCTTGTATAGCTTCTTTTACCTTTCCTTCTTTGGTTTTGACCAGTAACGCACTTTTGAAATGACCAGGCCCGCATTCGTCTTTGTAGGAATAAAGGGTAGGAGTGACCAAATTTTCAAAGCCATAAGTTTTACTGTCTTTGACAATCCCGATGATAGTGAAATCTACATCGCAGCCTGTGATTTTTGCCTGTGTCGTATTCGTCCATCCCAATTCTTTTGCAGCAGTTTCATTGATAACAGCATAATGCCTGGTGCTGTCTTGCAACAGTTGGTCAAATGTGATCGTGCTTTTACCCTGGACAGTTTCTATACCAAGTGTATTGAAATATTCCAAATCAATGTTGATATGATCCATTTCCACTTCTGTGTCGATATACGTAAACTGCTTACTCGGTGGGAGATCGGATAATACGCCGGGTACATTGCTCATAGCGGACACGGAAGCGATGTTCGGATCTTGCAGTAATCGAGATTTGAGCCCATGAAATTGACCGTCCAATTTGTTGTCATAGAACATACCCACTCCTTTAAAGGTTATGATTTGGGCGGTGTCAAACCCTTTATCCGAAGAGCGGATATAACCAATCTGCTCACGTACGACAAGCGCTCCGGCAATAAATACCGTGGCGATGACAAACTGGAAAATCAGTAAACCGTTGCGAAAACCTAAACGCTGCGGATTTGTCTGTAATCCACCCTTAAGCATACGGACAGGTTGGTAGCCCGATAAGACGAATGCGGGGTATACCCCTGATAATAGAGTCGTCAATAAGATTGCCAGTGTTAGTTGCTTTGCCGTTGTTAACGTCAGCATATTTTTTATAAGGTCGTCTTGAAACCACTTAGCTAAAATATTGCCTGTTAATAAAAGCAATAGGAAAGCAATGCCTGCTGCTAATAAACATTGGCAAAAAACTTCGAATAAAAATTGCAGAGCAATGGTGGAACGCTGACCACCGAAAACTTTTTTGAGCCCTATTTCCTTTGCTCGTTTATCGGCCTGAGCTAATATGACGTTCACAAAATTTGCAGCTGCAAGAGATAGGATGACAAGAGATAAAATACCTAATAACCATACTGTCAAATATGGTGTATTGCTGCCGTGCTTCGGTCGAAGGTGTAAATTGGATAATGGGTCAAGATATATCTGCCCGTTGGAATATGCAGATGAGCGTGCTTTATCAAGTTTAGAGATTTCTTTTTGGTAAAGGTTGTTTATTTTTTCTGTCAGTGTATGGATATTTGTACCAGGTTCTGTTTGTATGAATGTCTGATAAGTGAATGGATCGCCTTCTCCTGTGTGGATATCGCGAATGAATAGAAGATCATAATCCAAGATAGAGGGCAAACGTTCTTCACTGATCCCATAAATTGCTTCATATATCCCCATAGGTATCGATACCACAGGAATTTTTTTGGGGATGTCAAACGATTGGTCGTCGGGGAATAGTTGATCGGCGAGCTCTTGGGTGACTAATGTTGCCGCCTCTTGTTCTGTGGATTTATAAAGCGGTCCTGTCTTGGAAGTTACTTGAAATATATGAGCGGCTGCTGAATCGACCTGTGTTGTCTTGTTGACAAGGATGGTTCGCTCTCCAAAAACAGGATAACCGCCATAAAAGAAATCAATTCTTCTGCCCGCACGAATCACTTCTGGAAAATTTTGTTCAATGGCTGGAGCCAAAGTGCCTGTAGTTTGGTCGGTATATTGCCCATGGACTGTCAATCCCACAAGGAAAATGTTGTCATAATTAGCATTCCATTTATCGTAACCTGTTTCACGATTGATGTATTGGTAGGATAGAATAAAACCCGCGAAACCGAGCGCTAACCCCAAGATATTGAGAAAAGTAAACAGCTTGTTTTTCTGTAGATTACGCCAAAAGAATAGGAAAAAATTTTTTGTCATCTTTTTCTGAAATTATGCGCGTTGCGAGATTACTTCTTGTTTCATAACTTTTTGCAATCGCTAAGCCATAAATGTAACTATTTGTGAATAAGGTTGTTTTGAAATCTGCATTTCTGAGAACTGTTCGATATCGGACAGTCGTTGTTCGATACCGAACAGTGCAAAGCGTGAAGGTATTTCTTTCTTTGTCATCCTTTCTGTCGCAAGTCCAATGTCATTAAGTTAAGGAGATGTATTCCCGTTTTCTTGTCATGACTCTCTAAAAAAGAAGAGTTATTAGATGCTTCGACAAGCTCTGCATGACATAAAGTGCGCAGTATCTTCTAAACTTGATGCGGATGCGAACTGAAGACGAGAGGCATCTACTTTATACGGTCTATTTATATTTTGCTTCGCAGAGCCTTCGGGTTTTTCTGCTGTCGAAATGATATATTTTTGCTAAATTAATGACATGAGTAACAAGATACTGTTACACGCAGCCCTGTGGGAGAGGAAAAGATATACAAATAATAGGTAAATGTCAAGAATCCCTATGGATAAATCAATTTCTCTCTGTACTTTATGTCTAATTCCTGGGTAGGAGAGGTATTCCCCTAAGGGATTGCCTCGTTACCTAAGGGAAATGAGGTATTACCTATGGAAACGACAAAAAAGCTATTGGTAAGTGTGGTATTTTCCAAGGGGTTCGTACTTTTCTCCTGTTTATTCTTTTTAAACGCCAAGACGTTTGAGGTAAATCTCATGGAGAAAAGACTAAATCCCAAGGAAATTTTTATAAATCCCAAGGGGAAATCCATAAAACCCAAGGGAAATGTGGCATTTTTCATGAAAAATATAAAGTAGCCATGAAGCCTTTGTAGATAAGGTATTGGGGGATAAGAGCAAAAAACAATGTGGTAAAAACGTGCCAGAATTTTCGGAAAAAGCGTACAAAAATGGCACGCTTTTTTTCGTTTTCAGCATATATCCCATTCTATATTTGTTATCATGGCTGTCTCATTAAAATTTAATATTGTTCTTTGAAATATAGTTAGTTACAGGTGTTTTCGGAGCGAACATACTTGAAAAATTGGATAAAAAGCGGTCGTATTGCATCTCTGGGATGATTATCCTGCATTCATATCCTTCTGTCTTTAGACTTCCGAAGGGTGTCTAAAGACTTTTCAATGATAGGTAGTCTCAGACTACCCTTTATTTACCCGATCCGTAGTGTGCTTCACTCAACACTACGGATAGTAGGATTCAAAAGACCTATAAGGTTTTCGAAAACCTTATAGGTCTGTGTTTTTTCTAAAACCTCGTACTCGTTTGCAACGAGTATGCAGTTTTTTCAAGAATTTATAAATAACATCCTCGTTACCGCTATGCTCAAACGAGAGAGGGTTCCTCCCTTACTGTCTTTAGACTTCCGAAGGGTGTCTAAAGACTTTTCAATGATAGGTAGTCTCAGACTACCCTTTATTTATCCCATCCGTAGTGCGCTTCGCTCAACGCTACGGATAGCAGGGGGCTGTTTTTCCAATACGGATAGGAGAGGTCGCGTTTTTTAGCCTCAATACGCAATAATCACTACTCATTACTGTCCTCACTCATCCCTCAAACTCTCCACAGGGTTGGCGGTAGCCGCTTTGATAGCCTGTATACTGATGGTACATAAAGCTAAGAAAATGGTACTGATACCGCCAAGTACAAACATCCACCAACTGATATTCACATGGTACGCAAAATTTTCGAGCCATTTGTTCATCATCAACCAAGCGAGTGGCGTTGCGATAGCAAAGGCAATCAGTAGTAAAACCACAAAATCTTTGGATAACAACATCACAATGCCCGAAACGGAAGAACCCAATACTTTGCGGATACCGATTTCTTTCACCCGACGGTTAATCATCAATAGCGCCAAAGCAAATAAACCAAGACAGGAGATGACGATAGCCACCGTTGCGCCACCGATGACAATCCGCGAGAAGCGCTGCTCGGTTTTATACATGTTATCGGTGTTTTCGTCTAAATACGAAGGACTGATTCTCGCTTGCGGATTTACTTTCTTCCAGATTTGCTCGACTTTGTTGATGCTTTCTGACAGATTGTTGGTTTTCAAACGTACGAAGATATATTCGATAGGGAAACCAACCTGCCTGTTGATTAGTGTGAGCGGTTCTACTTTTCTTTTCAAATCCTGAAAATTGAAATCATCGATAATGCCGATAATAGGTGGTTTTCCGTTGAGATTGAGTGCACCGCCCAGTACTTTGTCAACACCTCCAAGCTGCTCAGCTAGTTGTTTATTGATGATAACAGCGGCTGTATCGGTAGCGAAAGAGCGGTCGAAATCACGTCCGGCAACTAATTGGATACCTAAAGTCTCTAAGTAATCAAAGTCAATACTCATAAAGTTGGTGTGGAGTTGCTTTCCTTCATGTTCAAAGCCCAAGGTACTGGTACCTGTGCTTCCATCGCGTCCGCGTCCGATATTCATATCGGCAGCGCTGACACTATGCACCCATGGCAGAGAAGATAGTTCGTTGCGCATCTGCTGAAGCGCCTGATCGTGATCGATACCACTTCCAATCGGAATACTGATCACTTCGGATTTATCAAAACCCAAAGGTCGGTTGGCGATGTAATGCAGTTGAGAGCTGATGACCGTCGTAGCAACAATCAATACCATGGCAATGGCAAATTGCAGGACTGTAAGGCTGTTGCGTAGGCGTCCGGCTTTGACTACGGCCGCGCCTTTGAGGTTTTGGATAATATTGGTTCGGGCAATGCGCCATGCTGGATAGCCACCTGCAAAAAGCGTGAGCAGGGTAAATATCCCTACAAAAATGATAAGATTTCGTGTATCAATCAGCTGTGCAATGCTCAGCTTGTAGTTCATATTAGCATTGTATTCCGGCAAGATAAGCCATGCCATCCCCAGCCCCAGCAGTAAAGCAATCAAACATAGCACAAAGGCTTCTGTCCAAAGTTGCTTAACCAATTGTGCAACCGTGCCGCCTAAGGTTTTGCGTGTTCCGATTTCGCGGTTTCGGCTCAGGGAGTTGGCTAAAGAAAGATTGATGAAATTTGAACATGCGACAAATAAAATCAAACCAGATATAATCAACAGAACCCATGGGAAAGTAGGGGATCCGGCTTCGCCCAACCCGAGATTGTTGAGGTGGTACCTCGCCATCGGGAGGAGATGTAGCGAAAGATAATTTCCATTTTTGTCTGGCAAGCCGCCATTGCGTTTCAATACATCCTGGCTACTTTTATAATGCTGTTCTATAAATGTAAGAGCGGATTTACTGAAAGCTTTATCATTGATTTTTGATGATTTCACTTTCACGAAGATATTGTGATCCTGATGACTCCAATCTTCTTTCCGGTCTTGATAATCCGCTTTTTGCTCAAAGCGCATCAAACTGCTGAAGTTGAGGCTGGAATTGGAGGGAAGGCGTTCGATAACAGCACTAACTGTCTTTGGCTGCCATTCTCCGTTGGCATAGACCTCGACCTGTTTCCCGACTACATCCGTACTATTGAACAGATTTTGCGCCATCGCATCATCTATCACAATATTATCCATTTCTGTCAATGCTTTGTTATCTCCCTGGATGGTGTTGAAATTGAATATATCCAGAAAATCGGCATCTACAAATTTGGTGTTGGATGATATTTGTTTGTCGCCATGGCGCAGAAATATTTCGCCGTTATAATATCGACTGAGGTATGCTATTTCCGGCAGCTCGGCTTTCAACAAAGGTCCAACTGGAGCCGGAGTGGTAGCATTAGCATGAACGTTACCTTCGGGTTGGGTTTGGAAGTAGACCAGACCTATTCGATCATAATCTTTGATGAATTTATCATAGGACAGTTCGTACATCGCTGTCAGGTAAAGCAAAGTAGCCGCTGCGATGGCAATGGCTAAACCGAAAATATGAATGCCACTGAGCATTTTGCTCTTTGATAGGCTTCTCCATGCGATTTTAAAATGGTGCTTTATCATGTTGTTTATATGTTTAATCTGTCCTGATGTTTTTATTCTCAATCACCTGAGAGTATATTTACAACCAAGACAATGCGACGCTACCACTTGAACTACTTGCAGTAATAGACGATCCCCCTCCGTTTAATTTTCCTTGTATGGATTTCTTTGTTTTTGTTCCATTAAAATCTCCACCGGCAAGGTCTACTCGAGAACCGTGAAGGTCTACATCATAAGCGCCCTTAGGTACTGCAATTCGTACACTTCCGCCACTGGTTGATAGTTGCAGTGATTTGGTTACCTTGGTTACGGATGCGTTGATGCTGCCACCGGATGTACCTGCCTGAATATTGCCTTCACATGCGTCTAAGCTGATACTTCCTCCCGAAGTTGATGCTGTCAATGTGCCGGAGACATCTTTGGCAGTGATGGATCCACCTGAAGTGTTCGCGCTGATTGTACCACGGATGTTATCCAATCTGATAGATCCGCCAGCTGTCGTCACACCAATATCGCCCTGACTATCCGCCAATCGTATGCTTCCGCCAGCTGTTTGTCCTTTGATATTTCCAGCGAGTTGGGATAACGTTAGGCTACCACCAGCCGTTTGAAAGTTCTGATTTCCTTCCAGATTGTTTAATGTAATACTACCGCCTGCCGTATTTATATCGGATGCAATCTTTTTTGGAACTGATATGCGTAGAGAGACAGATAACGGATTGTTACCTCTATTATTTTTACGTTTCGCTTTGGCTACTAATACACCATTTTTAACCTCCAGTTCCAGATCATATTCTTTTTCAAAGAGTGTTTGAAGGTCTCCGCCTTTCGTACGGCTATTACCATTCGGGCTGAGGATAACGGCCACTGTGGCTTTGCTGTTATTTCCGCCTTCTACTTTGATGGAACCGCCCGATGTACTGGCTTCTAATTTCTGCACGGTCGATGCCGTAAAATCTTTTTCTACGTAAGTTACCTCTTTCTGTTGAGCGACCAAGAAGGAAACCCATAAAATCAAAGAGGCTGTCAGTAAGGATGTTTTCATGTTATTTGTGGTTAAATGCTATTAATGAATATGTGTTATTTTTAATAATCACAGGACAATAGCTTTGCCAAAAGTGTAAGTTGTTGTGATATAGGTTGTTTTGTTTTTGCTTAGTGTCCGTTACCGAACAGTTGCTGTTCGGTAACGGACATTTTTCTGTTCTATCCCAATGATAGGGAAACAGCGGGAAGTACAGTGAGATCAAAGTGTACTATGCAGCTGCTTATATCATTTCTTTTGCTCTAATATTCTATCTAGTGCGCTTGGCTTAACACTATAACACTACGGACAGCAGGGAGGATTACTCATCCCTCAAGGAATCCACCGGATTGGCCATCGCCGCCCGAATCGCTTGCCAGCTCACTGTTGACAACGTAATCAAGGTTGTGATACATACCGCAAAGGCAAATATTCCCCATGAAATTCCTATCTTATAAGAATAGTCCTCCAGCCATTTGTTCATCACATACCATGCAATGGGAGAGGCAATCACAAAGGCTAAGAGCATTAATGCCAAAAACTCTTTGGAAAGCAGACGCGTAATCTGAAAAACGGATGCGCCCAATACTTTACGTACGCCGATTTCCTTGATACGGCTTTCGGCCATATAGGTTGCCAAACCAAATAAACCCAAGCAGGAAATGAAGATAGTCAAACCGGCAAAGAGAATCACCAATTTATAGGTGCGTTCGGCTCGACTGAATTTTTGGGCGTAAGCTTCATCCGCAAAAGTGTAACCAAACGGAACGTTAGGATTGTACTTCTTCAACACCCGTTCGATGGTGTTCAGGTTATCCCGTATTGAATTAGCCGGATTGAGCCGGAGGTGAACAAAGCTTTCCCAAGACAATTTTGGGCCCTGGACGAGCAGTGGCCTTATCTTCGCCTGAAAAGGCGACTCGATAATAAAATCCTTAATGACGCCTACTATAGGCATATATTCCGTACTACCTTTATAATTCATTCTTTTGCCAACGGGGTTGTCCATGTTCATCGCTTTAGCAGCTGTTTCTGTAATAAGCATGGCCGTGCTGTCCGAAGGAAACTTTCTGACGTCGATATCCCGTCCCGCAACTAACTCAATACCCATGGTCTTTACAAAATCAGCATTCGCTCCTATACGTACGAAATCTACTCCTTCTTCACTTTCGTTACTGCCTTCCCATTCGTATCCACCTCCTAGACTCCAGACTTGTGTAATCGGACTGCTGGTCACCGTCATGGACAGAATACTGCCCTGATTTTCCAATTCGTGCCTTACTGACTCGATATGTTTTGGGAGCGCTACGTCATAGTCGAGATAAATCAACTGCTCTCTATCGTAGCCCGCTTCCCTTTCCGTGACGAAGCGTATTTGGTTGGAAATGACAATAGTCGCTATTAATAACACAATGGCAAAGGTAAACTGAATGGTCACCAATACTTTTCGTGGTGTTAGTGCTGATTTGGCCTGCCGAAATGTGCCTTTCAATACCTTTACCGGATTGAATGAAGAAAGGTAAAAGGCCGGATAGCTCCCAGCAACTAGGCCAGTGAACAAAACAAACAACAGCCCGAACAACCAAAACAACGGATTTTGTACCGGAATGGATAATTCCTTTTGTACCAATTGATTAAAATAAGGCAATACCAAGGCAACCGTCACCAGTGCAATGACAAGGGATATCAAACTCAATAACATACTCTCACCTAAGAATTGCATAATCAATCCTTTGCGTGCTCCGCCCACAACTTTACGGATGCCAACCTCTTTCGCCCGTTTTTCACTCCGTGCAGTGCTGAGGTTCATAAAGTTGATACAAGCGATCAACAAAATAAGGGTAGCGATGACGCCAAACAGACGTACTGTCACCAAATTACCAGCAACCATTTTGCCATTTTCGGACTTGTTATAGAGGTAATAATCGTTTAACGAATGGGTAAAAACCTCGTGCGTAGATGGAAAGATATCGGCCTTTGTATAGTCTTTCTTCACATTCTTGATTTTTTCATCAAATACCGGCTGTGATGTTCCCTCCTTCAACATGACATAGGTTTTTGTTGAATTGTTGCCCCAATTGGTATCTTCACCTCCTTCCAAGACATCTGAATATTTCATGGAGAGGAGATAATTAAAACTGAATTGTGTATGATTAGGTAAGTCTTCCAAAATACCGGTTACGAGCAACGGCTGCTTGCTATCGAGTACCACTGTCTTGCCTATTGCTTCATTGTCCCCAAAAAGCGCTTTGGCCAACCGCTTGGTCAAGACGATATTATAGGTGTCGCTCAACGCCTGCTCGCTATCTCCCTGCATCATAGGAAAAGAGAACATGGACAGGAAATCAGCATCTACGAATTGTCCGGTAGACTTGATATTCTTATCATCAACGGTGAAAACGGATTCTGTCCGGCTTAATCGGCTGTATGCCTCTACTTCCGGATAATCAGCCTTCAAGGTCGGTCCCAATATTCGAGGCGTGACGTCCCACGCTGCAATATTTCCATTAGATTGTTGATTGCGGTTATACAGCACATACGTACGGTCTCCCTTTTCATGGAAGCGATCCATGCTCATTTCGTTCTGTATCCACAACAGAATCAAGACCGCTGCCGCTATTCCGATGGACAAGCCGAGGATATTAATCGCTGTATAGCCTTTGTTACGGGCAAAGTTGCGAAATGTGGTTTTTAAATAGTTTTTCAACATACTGATTCAGCGTTTAATCGATTAATAGTTTAACTGTTCTATTTAAGACCTATAAAGTTTCTGAAAACCTTATAGGTCTGTGTTTTTTCACTGTCCTTAGACTTCCGAAGGGTGTTTAAGGACTTTCCCATGATAGGTAGTCTCAGACTACCTTTTATTTATTCCCATCCGTAGTGCGCTTCGCTCAACACTACGCGATTGCGGGGGGACGTATTTATTAGTCTCAATACCCACTACCCACTACTATCATCACTCATCCCTCAGGGAATCCACAGGATTGGCTTTGGCAGCATAGTAAGTTCTTGTGGACAAGACCATGACGGCAACCAATAGCAACCCTATACCGGCTCCTGCGAATACCCACCAGCTTAAAGTTGTTTTGTATACAAAATCTTCCAACCATTTGTTCATAAAATACCACGCAATAGGAATGGCGATTATGCAGGCTATCAAAACTAGGATTACCAGATTTTTCAGCAACATCACGATAATCTGTGTGACGGAAGCGCCCAACACTTTACGGATGCCGATTTCCTTCGTGCGTTGGTTAGCCGTAAACATGGCTAAGCCGAACAACCCAAGCGAAGCGATGGCCACCGAGAGCCCTACAGCCCAGTTGAGTAATTTGGAGAGTTTAAGTTCAGTCTGATAGAATCCTTTAATGGTTTCATCCAGAAATTTATATTCGAACGGGCTTTCCGGATAAATTTCCGTAAATGCTTTTTCCATTTTGGCGATGGCTGTTTTCCATGTAGATGGATGCTCTTTGTCCAAAGCAAGGTGCATGACATAGCCGCCTTTGCGGCTCCAATACATCGTCGGACGGATTTCAGTGTGCGCCGAACCGATATTAAAATCTTTCATCACGCCAACAATAGTATAATGTCCGTCCGTAAATGTTTTTCCGATAGCTTCCTCCGGAGAATTGACTTCAAGGAGTGGCAACATCTTTTCGTTGACCAATGCCTCAAAATAATTGGCGGAATCCAATACACGCACATTCCGTCCGGCCACTAATGGAATGTCATATACTTGTATATAATTTTCATCACCATTGCGCGCATCGAACGAAATGTTTTTATCCTCTTTGGTCGATGCGTCATACTGGAGCGTACTGGTCATCATTCCTTGGAACGCAGGTGATTGGTTACCAAGGCTTACCGCTTTAATCTCGGGTATCTCCATCAATTTGTTTTTTAAGATATCACCTTTGTTAGCACGGTTTATATCTGGGACGTAAAAGTTAATAAGTGCATCCTTACGGAAACCCATATCCATTTGTGTCGCAAAGCTGATTTGCTTGCTGACGAAAAGCACAGCAATTAAAAATACCTGTGCTAATGTAAATTGAAAAACGGTCAGTGCTTTTCGTACCCAAGCACTGCGGGAAAGGTTCGAGTTTTTAGATACCTGATTTTTCAGGGCAAGTATAGGCGCATAGCCCGTCATAACCCAAGCCGGATAAAAACCGGCCAGTAAGGTTACGCCCACCAGTTGAATAAGCAGAAAAGCGGCCGTCGCGCCAATTGGAATGTTACTTACAGTAAATCCTTTGGGGAGGAATCCTTCAAAAGCATGCACCAATATAGGTAGTAAAAGAATGGATAATACCGTTGCTATACCCGAGACGATAAGCGTTTCCATTAAGAACTGACGTATAAGACTACCCTTGTTGCTTCCCAAGGTCTTACGAATACCGATTTCCTTGGCTCTTTCTATAGATTGCGCCGTAGAGAGATTGATGAAATTGATAGCACCCAAGGCCAGTAAAAATATCGCCAAGAAGATAAGATTCCGTAAAGTAGCAGGTTTGACAGCGTTATAGTTGTATTCCGCATTAAAGTGCACGTCTTTCAAGGGTTGCAGTAGAAATTCATCTTTCCAGGCTCCGGCAACAGGCTTTTTGTATTTCCGTATAATTCCGTCTATGCTTTTTTGCACAGCAACAGGCCTTGTCCTGGGATTGAGCAGGACAAGGCAATTATAGGTATCGTTATAATTGCTCCACGCATCCCAATTGTGATATTCTTTCAAGCTTTCGCTGGCCGCAATAGTGGCTATAGATATATAGCCTTTGTATTTGAAATCGGAGTTCTCTTTCATTTCTGCGACCACGCCGGCCACCTGTAGGGGTATACTATCGGCATACCAAATCGTTTTTCCGACAGATTCAGCAACAGGTATTCCTGGAAAATAGCGGTGGAAATTCTCCTCGCTCAGTACAATCTGATTGGCCTGAGTGAGATTCTGTACATGGCCGGATAGCCATTGATGCGGAAAAATGGTGAAATAGTGTTGATCGGTGAAGATGAGGCCCTTTTCTTTCGGAAATATTTTTAGATCATCCTTTCCCGCTTGCTTAATCTTTAGCTTAGTTTCGTATATCTGGAATAGCGGAGCTACTGCCTCCAGTCCCGTGATCTCCTCATCTATAGCACGGATCATGGGAACCAGCACCGCAGCACTTTTAAAATCACCATTACTGACAACCCTATACACCCGATCCCCATGCGGAAGATGCTTATCAAAGCTGTATTCATAACGCACCATCAGGAAAATAATCAACGTGGCACAGATCCCAATGGAAAGACTCATGATATTGATCGCTGTGATTAACTTATTCTTCTTGATATGCCGAAAAGCAGTTTTAAAAAATGTTTTCATGTTAAAAGTTATTTTGTGATCAGC
>Ga0079224_100000069_pt1 | contig 71653 bp, 77 predicted proteins | sample Stecom2015_FD_80414 | JGI IMG/M metagenome (GOLD analysis project Ga0079224, IMG submission 80414) | Agricultural soil microbial communities from Utah to study Nitrogen management - Steer compost 2015 | ecosystem: Environmental > Terrestrial > Soil > Agricultural land | place: USA: Utah... | reverse complement strand
TCGGCTTCAGCCGCCTCGGCTTGAGGCAGCTCCGCAACGGGCCGCGCCGGCGCGAGCCCACCAGCCGGCTCAGCGGACGGCTCCACCGGCAACGGCTCGGGCCCGGCAAACGGCTGCTGGCCGACCGCGACGGATTCGGACGTGGCCGGAGCCGTTGCCGGCGCCACGCTCGACGGAAGGGCAGCCGGCGCAGCCGCCTGCCCTGGCTGGGCCAGCGCTTCGGCCCGTCGCATCAGGGCAAGGATGTCCTGCTGCGGCGCCGGGCCGCCTTGGATCTGCTCGATCAGCGCCGGCAGCACGGCGATGGTCTCGGCAACCAGGGCGTGAATTTCCGGACCTTGCTGGACCGTTCCATCCAGCACCCGGTTGAGCAGGTTCTCCACGCTCCAGGCCAACTCACCCAGCAGCAGCGCGCCCGCAAGGCGCCCGCTGCCCTTGAGCGTGTGGTACATGCGCCGGACCGTCACCAGCGCATCGTTGTCATCCGGGTTGGCACGCCAGCGAGGAAATTCCTCCTGCAGCGTCTCGAGGACTTCCTGGGCCTCCTCGACGAAGATTTCGAGGATCTCGGGATCGATTTCGTCGGCCATGACCGGCACGTCGTAATCGATCCGTCCCGATTTCTTTGCCGCCGGCGCCGCAGGCGAGGCCGGAGGCGGCTCGGGCTGCGCAGCAGGTTGCGGCGCAGCCGCTGGAGCGGCCTCGACCGTCTCCTCCGGCGGCGGCTCGGCAGCGATCTCGACAGGCTCGGGTTCCTCGGCCGTCGCCGCGTCCAGGACCGCCGGCTCGGCCGCGGCCGGCGCCAGCGCAGCATCGAGCCGCGCCAGAGCGGCGTCGACCTGGTCCAGCACCCGCTGCGGCGGCCGGTGGCCGTCGCGCACCGCCTCCAGGTAGTATTCGACACCGGCCAGGACCTCGGCCAGGGTGTCCAGCACGTCCTGCTCGGGCAGCGGCAGGCTGGGTTGGAGCCGGGCGGTGACATGGCTGGCCAAGGCCGCCAGCTGATCAGCAGGCCTGGCCTGCTCCAGCATGCGCAGCGTCCGCGCCAGCTTGTCGAACTGCTCGGCGATGGCCGCACCGCCAGCGCCGGTGCCGGCATCGAGCATGGCGGAGACCGCTTCCTTCGCCCGGCCGATGTCGGCCACCACCTCGGCAATAGCGGTGCCGTAGATGGCGTGGTACTCGGCGGCGGGCAGGCGGGACTGCGGCTCGGCCGGCCGCTCGCCCTCCTCGGCCTTTTCCTCGTCGGCCGTATAACCGGCGCTGAAGCCGTCGATGGCGGCATCGACCCGCAGCAGGGCCTCGGCGATCTGCAGGACGACCGCCTCGTCCGGGGTCAGGGTACCGTCAAGCAGGGCTTCGATCCACTGGATCTGCTCCTGGATCTGCCGCCGCGGCTCGCCCAGCCCCAGCATCCCCAAGGTATCGGCCACCTGGCGCAGGCCCTCGACCAGGGAGCGCAGTCGCTCGGCGTCGGTAAAGCCGCTGCGGGTGTACAAATCCAAGCTGTCCTTGGCGGTGGCCAGGTCGTCCTTGAGGATCTCCGCCACGGTCTGCAGCGTCTGCCGGCTGGGCGCGGCCAGGTTGCGCCGTGCGCTGTCAAGCTGCTGCTCGTCCGGCAGCAGCTGCTTGAGGCCGTAGCGCTCTTGTATGGCGATAACCCGCGCATTGTCGCTGCGGGCGCGTGCCAGGTAGTAGAGCAGATTCTTCAGCAGCTCTTGGCGCGGCTTGGCGACCAGCTCTGCTTCGCCCAGCTCGGCAGCGCGGCGAATCTCCCGGTCGATCTGCCCCAGCACCGAGCGCACGGCCGCCGCGTTGTCGAGGGCCCCTTCCTGCAGGGCCTCGACCAGGCCGGCAGCAAGCCACCACAGGTCGCCCACCGAAGCGTCGAAGGTCGCCGCGTCGAGGGCATCCAACACGTCACGCATCCGGGCCAGGCTACCGGCGACGTCCTGCTGCCGAATCACCCCTAGCAAGCCCAGCTGGAATCGGCTGCGCAGGCGGCGCGCCGCCTGCGACAGCGGTTCGCCCGTGGCCGGGGGCCGGCTCCGATGCCCCTTAGGCCGCGCCGCATCGAGATCGAATACCGCATGCTCGGTCAGCAGGCCGGCATTGCGGACGGCGCGCAGCTCGTTGAGCAGCGGCAGCAACAACACGGGCGCGTCGCGCAAGCCCCCCTGGACACGCTCCAGGTAACCACCCAGCTGGATGATGGCCTGCATCAGCACTTGCAAGGCATCGTTCGGCTGGCGCACCTCGCCCTGCAGCAGCGCGGCCACCACCTGCTCCATCTCTTCCACCAGCATGGCGGCGCCGAACAGCTCGAGCATCTGCAAGATGCCCCGCACCTGGTGCAGGTGCGAGCCACAGAACTGGAGGTAGGTGCTGTCGCTGGTGTCCTGGCTGTAGGTTTCCAGCGCCTCTGCGGCCTGGCGCAGAGTCTCGTCCAATTCCTTCCGCACCCAGCTCAGGGTGCTGTGATTGTTTCCCGTGGGCTTGCTCATGATGGCACCCGATGCCTTCAAGTTGTGCGCTGAAACGCCAGCACATCCAGACTGCCGGTCCGCGTCATCAGCGGGTGCTCCCAACCGATGACCTCTCCCGCCCCCAGAATCAGGACACCGCCCTCTCGCAACGGCTGCACCAGCCCATCCAGTATCTTCCGCCGCGTCGGCTGGTCGAAGTAGATCAGGACGTTCTGGCAATAAATCAGGTCCATGCTGCGCGGCGGGGCGCTAGCAGCATGAAGAATGTTGAACTGGGCAAAGCAGACACGCCAGCGCAGGCTATCGACGATGCGGAACTTGCCGTCGGGCAGCTGTTCGGTATAGCGGCTGCGCAGCTCGGGCGGGATCTGCTCGTAGCGCCGCTTGGGATAGAGTGCTTGTCGCGCCGTCGCCAGCGAGTGCAGGCTGATGTCGGAGCCGGTCACGCCGTAGCGAAGCGGCACCCCGCAACGGCGAAAATAATCGTCGGCCAGCATTGCCAGCGTGAACGCCTCCTCCCCGGTGGCGCAGCCGGCGCTCCAGATGTGCGCCTGACCGCCGGCGCGGATTCGCTCCGCCATGCGCGGCAAGCATTGCTCGACCACCAGCTCCAGGCTGCGCGGATCGCGGAAGAAGCGGGTTTCGTGGACGGTGAGCCGATCGACCAGCGCCGCCCACTCGACGTTGCCGGCTAGTCCCGAGGTGACGAACTCATAGTACGAGCGATAGTCCCGGTAGCCCAGCTCGCGCATGCGCAGCCCCACGCTGGTGGCAAGAAACGATTTGCGTTCCTTGGGCATGTGCATGCCGGTGCGCTCGCGCAGCAACTCCGTCCACTGGAGGAAATCCGCTTCGCTCATCGCCGGCAGCGGTTGCAGGCCCGACCAGACGGCCGGGTCTGCCGACGCTTTTGCGGTGGCCATCGACACCACCTGTCCCTCTTACGGTCCCTCTTGCTCGGGCAGCTTGAAGCCAGCCACGGAATTGCGCAGCTCGTTGGCCAGCTCGGCCAGGTTGCCGATGCTGGTCGCCGTTTCGTTGGTGCCCGCGGAGGTCTGCGCCGTGATCTCCTGAATCACATTCATCGTGTCGGAGATGTTCGCGGCCGCATTGGCCTGCTGCTTGGCCGCCTCGGAAATGCTCTGGATGAGGCCGGCCAGGTGCTTAGAAACGTTCTCGATCTCCCGCAGCGCGTCGCCCGCGGCCTCGGCCAGCTTGGCGCCGGCCACCACGCCCGCGGTGCTTTGCTCCATGGAAATGATGGCCTCGTTGGTGTCGGTCTGGATGGTCTTGACCAGCGCCTCGATTTGCTTGGTGGCGTTACTGGAGCGCTCCGCCAGGCGCTGCACTTCGTCCGCGACCACCGCGAAGCCGCGGCCGGCCTCGCCCGCCATGGCCGCCTGAATGGAAGCGTTGAGCGCCAGGATGTTGGTCTGGTCGGCGATGTCGTTGATCAGCTCGACGATGTTGCCGATCTCCTGGGACGATTCGCCCAGTCGCTTGATGCGCTTGGAGGTCTCCTGGATTTGCTCGCGGATGGTGTCCATGCCCTCGATGGTGCGCCGCACCGTGTCGGCGCCGCGCACGGCCAGATCCACCGACTGCTGAGCAACGCGAGCGGATTCCTCGGCGTTGCGAGACACCTGGTCGATGGACACCGCCATCTCGTTCACCGCTGCCGATACCGCGGTAATCTGATGGGCCTGGTGATCCGAGGCTTCAGCCAGGTGCATGGCGGTGGCCTGGGTCTGCTGTGCCGCCGCCGATACCTGAACCGACGTCTCGTTGATGGTCATGACCAGGGTGCGGAGCGCCTCGGTGGCGTCGTTGAAAGCGTCGGCAATGGCGCCGGTGATTTCCTCACCCACCGTCGCCTGCTTGGTCAGGTCACCCTCCTTCAGCCCTTCGATCTCGTCCAGCAGCTTGAGGATGGCCTCTTGGTTGCGGCGGGAGATCTCGTCGGTGCGGCGGCGTTCCTCTTCCTTGGCCGCCAGCTCGGCGCGGGTCACGACGCGCACGGCAAAACCGCGGAAGAACAGCATGATGAAGGCGGCGGCGCCAAAGGCATAGCCATACCAGCCCTGGATAGGTCGCTCGCTCTCCAGCGCCTGGTAGCGGGTGAGCAGGTGGTCGGTGGTGGCCAGCAGGATGGTGGTTTCGACGAAAATGCTGTCGGCGGCGGTACGCACGCGGTACAGCTCGGGCGAGCGGGCCAGGACCTCGTTGACCTGAGTACGCATGCTGCCGTAGAGCGCATCGATAGCCTGCAGCTGCTGGCGGGCAGCGGCGTCGGTCACCGCAGCCACGCGCAGACTGTTGTCGCCGTGCAGGAGCGCGTTGAGACTGCGCGCCATTTCCTCGGCGCTGACGCCGAGCCGCTCGGCGGCGGTGATGTTGCCTATGCCGCCTTGCAGCATCTCGGTCAGGTGGCGGCCGATCCGCTCGGCGGCAACCACCTGGCGGCCAGCCAGGGCAATCTGGTTGCGCTCGGCGCCTGCCGCCACCAGCCGGGCGACCAGGCCTTCGGCCATTTCCTGCAGCCGCGGCGCTTTGGCGCGGAACTCTTCGCCCAGCTCGTTGACCGCGATGACCATCTGGCGCCGGGCGAGTATGTCCTCGATGTGCAGCTTGACCGTGTTCCAGGTACGCAGGACCTTGTTGAGGGCGCTTTCGGCATCCTCGGAAACGGCGGCGGTAGGCGGCAGGCCGCTGCCGGCCGGATCGCCGTTGGCCAGCACGTTGATATGCTCCTCCAGCTCCCGGCTGGCGGACTCCAGCATGAAGAACGCGTCGATCTTGCCGTTGGCGGCCTCCGACGCGTTCTTGCCGATGGTCTGCGACAGCACCCGGACCGCTTCGGCGCGGCGGATGTACTCGCGATCGAATTGTGCGTGGTAGGCTACGTAGGCGAAGCTAGCCACCATCAAGCCCAGGCTGATGATGAACAGCGCGCCCAAGACATTGGCGGCCCGCTGCGCGGCGCGCGCCGGTTGAGACCCCTTTGAACCCTTCATATCCTGGACCCCTGTCGGACGGATCTTGCCACCGAGTGGCGAGTTTGCGTTGTTTTTCTAATCGTTGCTGCGGTCAACCGAGCAAGCATGCCTGCCCCCTGGGCTGCGCCGATCAGCCGGCGACCTTGAGAAAATTCGGATGCGTCGCCAACGCGCGCATGCTGAAAACCAGCCAGAGGCTGCCATCGCGGGCGAAGGCGCCGGTGACGAAAGGCCGCAGCTCCTCGCCCAGATCGGCAGGCACGTCGGTTCTCTCTTCGTCGAAGAAGTGCCGCATCCCCAGCACCTCATCGACCAGCAATCCTGCCTGCACGCCTTCCTGCTGGATGACGACCACCCGGCTCAAGCGCGTCATCAGCACAGAATGCCGGCCCAGGAATCCCCCCAGGTCCATGATCGGCAACAAATTGCCCCGCACATTGGCGATCCCGCGCACCCAGGGCTTGGTATGCGGCACGGGCGACAGGGCGGGACAAGTCAGGATTTCGGAGACCTCGCCAAGGGCCGCGACCAGGCGCCGGGCACCGAGCCGAATGCCAACCCCGGCCCACTGCTGTCGCACTTCCTCCACCACCGGCAACGCGGTCTCGCGCTGCCGGGCGCGCCGGTCGAGCGCCGCCAGCGTGGCAAAAGCCGGATCGGCTGCTTGGGCCTTCATATCCCGTAGCCTAGCCCGCCAGCGCCGACTTGATCTTGGCCAGCAGCTCTTCCTCGGTGACCGGCTTGGTGATGTAGTCCTTGGCGCCCTGGCGCATGGCCCAGATCCGGTCGGTATCCTGATCCTTGGTGCTGATCATCACGATCGGGATCGCGGAGGTCGCCGGATCCTTGCTTAGCTTGCGCGTCGCCTGGAAGCCGTTCACGCCGGGCATGACGATATCCATGAGGATGACGTCGGGCGCAAGCTCCTTCGCCATGCGCATCCCTTCCTCGCCGTTCACCGCCACGCTGACCTGGTAGCCATACTTCTCGAGCATGGTCCTGAGCACGTGGGTTTCGGTCGGAGAGTCATCAACGATTAGAACTCGCGTCATGAAATGCCTCTCAAGCCTTATTGGTTTTTGCTTCGCTGCCGTGCCGGCGAGTTACGCCGCCTTTCGCCGGCACGCTTTTTATCTTCCCTGAAGTCGCCTTCCCTATCCTTTACGCAGCCGTACGCAGGTGGCGCCTGATCGCGTTGAGCAGTTCATCACGCGTAAACGGCTTGGTCAGGTACTCCTCCGAGCCGACGATGCGGCCGCGGGCCCGGTCGAACAATCCGTCCTTGCTGGAAAGCATGATGACAGGCGTATCTTTGAATGCCTGGCTGTTCTTGATGAGGGCGCAGGTTTGGTATCCGTCGAGCCGGGGCATCATGATGTCGATGAAGATGATATCCGGCCGGTGATCGGCGATTTTGGCCAACGCCTCGAAGCCATCGGTGGCGGTTATGACGTCACAACCTTCTTTCTTGAGCAGCGTCTCTGCCGTACGGCGAATGGTCTTGCTGTCGTCGATGACCATCACCTTCAATCCGGGGAATTCCCCGTTGGCGTTTTCCTGTTTCACCGGTTCCCTCGAAATGCTCACTGCCCTGGGCCGCTTGCGCCTGGCACAATGATATACACGCCTACAGGTCTTTTACCGGATGTATTTAACATACAAGCACAAGACGCGCTACAAAGCCGCCGGCAGGCTCGCGGCGCAGCAAGCAGCGGCCATTTCCATCCCCACGAAACGGCCTCGATTTGATAACTGTCCCGCCCTGGACACGGGCCGGCTAAGGTATCCTTAGCCCCCTGCCTGGCAGGGCTTGCGGCTATTTTGGTGCATCATCCAGACCAGACTCAAGGAGCCAACATGGGTAGACGACTCGGCGTGATCATGGACCCTATCGCCTCCATCGCCCCGTACAAGGACACCACCCTTGCCATGCTGCTGGAGGCGCAACGCCGCGGCTGGGAGCTGCATTACATGGAACTAGGCAGCCTTGAGGTCATTGCTGGGCGCGCCTACGGCCGCACCCGTCTGCTCAAGGTCGCCGACGACAACCGCCACTGGTACGAGCTGGGCGCCGAGCACCACCTGCCCCTGGACGATCTGGACGTGGTGCTGATGCGTAAGGATCCGCCGGTCGACTCCGAATATCTCTATGCCACCCACATCCTGAGCCTGGCGCAGGCCGCCGGCTGCCTGGTGCTGAACGACCCGCAGGGCTTGCGCGATGCCAACGAAAAGCTGTTCGCCCAGTACTTCCCACAGTGCTGCCCGCCGACCATCGTCAGCCGCGATCCGGATCACATCCGCGCCTTCGTGGCTGAGCACGGCAAGGCCGTAATCAAGCCCTTGCACGGCATGGGCGGCGCCGGGATCTTCGTGGTCGAAGATGGCGATCCCAACATGAGCGTCATCATCGAGACCGTCACCGAGCTGGGCCGGCGCTACGCCATGGTGCAGCGCTACCTGCCTGAGATCAAAGCCGGTGACAAGCGCATCCTGGTCATCGACGGCGAACCGGTCCCTTATGCCCTGGCCCGCATCCCGGCGGAAGGCGAGACCCGCGGCAACATCGCCGCCGGCGGCCGCGGCGAGGGGGTCGCGCTCAGCGAGCGCGACCTCTGGATCGTCGAGCAGGTCGCCCCGACCTTGGTAGCGCGCGGCCTGGTCTTCGTCGGACTCGACGTGATCGGCGACTACTTGACCGAAATCAACGTCACCAGCCCGACCTGCGTGCGGGAGCTGGATGCCATCTACGGCCTCAATATCAGCGCCCGCTTCTTCGACGCCATCGAGCGTCGGCTGAGCGCTCGCTGATGCCGGCTGTAACGCGCAGGCACCGCGCTTCCATTGGCCTCATGAACTGGCTCGAGCTGTAGACATGGCTGCGCCCGCCGTCACCCACACCGATCGCCTGTCGCTGACCCTGTTCCTGGCAGTGGTGGCCCACGCGCTGGTCATCCTCGGCGTCGGTTTCACCGGCATCGCCACCAAGCAGCCGCAGACCTCGCCCCTGATCGAGGTCACCCTGGCGCAGCTGCCCGCTGCCGAAACGCCCGAGGACTACGACTTTCTGGCCCAGGCCGACCAGGACGGAGGCGGCGACAATCCGGAGCGGCAGCGGCCACGCGAGGCGGCGCCGGCGGCGGCCAGCACCGCTACCGGCCCGGCGTTCTCCGAGACCACGCCGCCACCGGCCGCCACGTCACCCCAATCCAGGCCGCAGGTCGCCAGCCGCGAGACGCCTGCACCGCAGTCGCGCTCCAGCAGCACGCCACCGGCACCGCAGCCCCAGCCGCCAACGGCCGCCGAGCTGATCAGCAGCAGTCGCCAACTGGCCCAGGACATCGCCCTGGAGCGGGCCCTGGAGTCGGTGTCGGCCCGCTACCCGAGCAAGCGGCGCATCGATGCCCGCACCAAGGCCCACGACGCCGCCGAGTACATGCGCCAGTGGGTGGAGAAGGTCGAGCGCATCGGCAACCTCAATTATCCGGAAGAAGCCCGTCGGCGCGGGCTGTCCGGTTCGCTGATCCTGGAAGCCACGCTGCGCCCGGACGGCAGCCTGGTGAGCGTGCGGATCCTGGACTCCTCCCGCCACCCTGTCCTCGACCAGGCCGCCATGCGTATCGTCCACATCGCCGCACCCTTCGCGCCGGTGCCGCCTTCCGTCCTGGCCGGCAACGATCTGCTGGTCATCACCCGTACCTGGGAGTTCATCCACGACAAGGGCTTGACCACGCAGGACTGAGAACGCCTCCGGCCCTGGCCGAGGCGGCCGGCGGCGCTTGTGACCGACCACCGGCCTGCCCGATACTATGGGCATGCAAGCTGCCAATCTGACCAACCATTTCCTCATTGCCATGCCGTCGTTGGCAGACCCCAACTTTTTCCGCACCGTGACCTTCGTGTGCGAGCACAACGCCAACGGCGCGCTGGGCATCGTCATCAACCGCCAGACCGACATTCGGCTCGGGGACTTGCTCAAGCATTTGAAAATCGGTGACGCGCCCGAGTCGGTCGCGGCCAGGCCCGTTTATTTCGGCGGCCCAGTCGCGCCGCAACGCGGCTTCGTGCTGCACCGGGCGGAAGGCGAATGGGAGGCCTCACTCAAGATCGGCGACGAACTGGCGCTGACCTCATCCAGGGACATTCTGGCCGCCATCGCCCGCTCGGCTGGCCCCAAAGATTACCTGGTGGTGCTGGGCTATGCCGGCTGGGGCCCCGGGCAGCTGGAACAGGAGCTGGCGGAAAACGCCTGGCTGAGCGGCCCGGCCAGCAGCGAAATCCTGTTCGAGATGCCGGTGGAACGTCGCTGGCAAGCCGCGGCGGCCTTGCTGGGCGTGGATCTGGCGCTGATCTCGTCGGTCGCGGGGAGGGCTTAGTGGGCTCCGGCACCCATCTCGGCTTCGACTTCGGCCTGCGCCGAATCGGCGTCGCCGTCGGCGAAGCCATGCTCGGCAGCGCCCGTCCCCTGCTGACGCTGCCGGCCCGCGCCGGCCAGCCAGACTGGCAGCGCCTGCAGGCACTGCTGCGGGAATGGCAGCCGGTCGCGCTGGTAGTCGGCATCCCGCGCCATGCCGATGGCAGCGACAGCACCATGACCGCTCCCGCCCAGGATTTCGCACGCAGCCTGCAGGCACGCTTCGACCTACCGGTCCACCTGGTGGATGAGCGTCTCTCCTCCCATGCTGCCGAGCGGGAGCTGGCCGAGCGCGGCCGCGGCGGCGCGCGGCTGGCGCGCCGACCCGACGTCGTCGACAGCCTGGCTGCCGCCATCATTCTGGAAACCTGGTTCGCGGAGCGGCCCCATGACTGAGCTTGCAAACGTGGACACCTTGATCGAGAGATTGGCGCAGCAGCTGCCGCCGCTGATTCGTCAGCGCCGCATGGAGCGGCCTGTCATGATCGGCATTCACACCGGCGGCGCCTGGATCGCCGAGCGGCTGCACGAGATGCTGCAAATCGAAGAGCCGCTGGGAACCCTGGACATCTCGTTCTATCGCGACGATTTCAGCCGCATCGGCATGAACCCGCAGGTGCGGCCGTCACGCCTGCCGTTCGACGTCGAGGACCGCCACGTGATCCTGATCGACGATGTCATCTATACCGGCCGCACCGTGCGGGCGGCGCTGAACGAGATCTTCGACTGGGGCCGCCCGGCCAGCGTGCTGCTGGCGGTGCTGGTCGACCGCGGCGGCCGCGAGCTACCGATCGCTCCCGACGCCGTCGGCCAGAAACTCGAGCTGCCCCCCGACCAGCACGTCAAGCTACAGGGGCCGAACTCGCTCAGCATAGCCATACAACAGACGCTAGTATGAACCTACAGCTGGATTCCAACGGCCGCCTACGCCACTTTCTCACCATCGAAGGCTTGCCGCGGGAACTGTTAACGCAGATCCTGGATACGGCGGAGTCCTTCTCCAGCGTCATCGGCAAGCCGGTGAAAAAAGTGCCACTGCTGCGCGGTCGCACCGTGGTCAACCTGTTCTTCGAGGCCAGCACCCGCACCCGCACCACCTTCGAGCTGGCCGCCAAGCGGCTGTCGGCCGACGTGCTCAACCTGGACATCGGCACCTCGTCGACGGTCAAAGGCGAAACCCTGCTCGACACCCTGGCCAACCTGGAGGCCATGCAATGCGACATGTTCGTGGTGCGGCATCGCGACTCCGGCGCGGCGCATTTCATCGCCCGCCACGTGGGCCCCGGAGTGAGCGTGATCAACGCCGGCGACGGCCGCCATGCCCACCCGACCCAGGCCATGCTCGATATGTTCACCATCCGGCAGAAGAAAGGCGATTTCGCGCCTCTCACGGTGGCTATCGTCGGCGACATCATGCACTCCCGCGTGGCTCGCTCGGAGATCCACGCCCTTAACACCCTGGGCGCCGGCGAGGTGCGGGTCATCGCCCCGCGCACCCTGCTACCGCCGGACATTGAGGACCTGGGCGTACGCGTGTTTTACAAGATGGAACAGGGACTCAAGGACGTCGACGTGATTTGCATGCTGCGGCTGCAGCGTGAACGCATGGAGGGGGCGGCCCTGCCCAGCGAAGCGGAGTTCTACCGCCAGTACGGCCTCAACCAGCAGCGGCTCGCCCTGGCCAAGCCTAACGCCATCGTCATGCATCCCGGCCCAATCAACCGCGGCGTCGAGATCGAATCCAGCGTCGCCGATGGCCCGCGCTCGGTGATCCTGCCACAGGTCACTAACGGCATCGCGGTGCGCATGGCGGTGATGGCCATGGCAATGGGGGCAGTGGGGGAACCGGCATGAGCAGCATGGTGATACGCAATGGCCGCGTCCTCGACCCGGCCAGCGGCTTCGACGCCGTCACCGACCTTTATATCCAGGACGGCCGCATCAGCGCCATCGGCGAGCCGCCAGCCGGCTTCGCCGCCGCTACCGAGATTGACGCCAGCGGACTGATCGTCTGTCCCGGCCTAATCGATCTCGCGGCGCGGTTGCGCGAGCCGGGTGCAACCCACAAGGCCGACATCGCCAGCGAAACCCGCGCCGCGGCCGCCGGCGGCATCACCACCTTGTGCTGTCCGCCCGACACCCAGCCGATCATCGACACCCCGGCCGTGGTCGAGTACATCCGCCACCGGGCTGAGCCCTCGGGCATCCGCGTCATGCCACTGGGCGCGCTCACGCAAGGCCTGCAAGGCCAGCTGCTGAGCGCCATGGCCTCGCTGCAGGCCGCCGGCTGCGTGGCCGTCAGCGACGGCGGGCGCCCGGTCAGCAACAGCCGGGTCCTGCGCCAGGCGCTGGACTACGCCCGCACCTTTGACCTGCCGGTGCTGCTGACTCCGCGCGATCCCGGACTGAGCGAAGGCGGACTCATGCACGAAGGCCGCGTCGCCACCCGCATGGGTATTGCCGGCATCCCGCAGGCGGCAGAGACCGCTGCCCTGGGACGGGATCTGGCACTGGTGGAGCAGACCGGCGCCAGGGTGCACTTCGGGCGCCTGTCCACCGGCCGCGGCGCTGAGCTGATTCGCCGCGCCCGCCGCGACGGTCTGCCAGTTAGCGCCGACGTAGCCATCCACCAGCTGTTCTTCACTGAGCTGGATTTGTGGGGCTTCGAGTCCATGTACCGGGTCGAGCCGCCATTCCGCACGGCAGAGGATCGGGACAGCCTGCGGCGCGCTGTCGCCGACGGCACCCTGCTGCTCTGTTCCGATCACCAGCCGCATCAGCCCGACGCCAAGCAAGCCCCGCTGGCCAGCGCCGACCCCGGCCTGTCGGGCCTGGACACCCTGCTGGCGCTGGTGCTGCGCCTGGTCGAGGAAGGCGTGCTGCCGCTGCGCGACGCGCTGGCCCGGGTCACGGTAGACCCGGCCCGGGTCCTCGGGCTGGACAGCGGCGTCATCGCCGTGGGCCGCCCGGCCGATCTGTGCCTGTTCGATCCGGACGCCGTCTGGCAGCTGCGGGAGGATGCCATGCTCAGCCGCGGCAAGAACTCGCCTTTCATCGGCTGGGAATTCACCGGCCAGACGCGCTATACCGTGGTGGGCGGACGGCTGGTTTACAGCCATGCCGGCTGAGTCGGTCCGGCAGGCCCGCCTGCTCGGCGGCACACCCGTCACCGGCGGCTGGCAATTGTTGCGGCTGCACCTGCCCGAGCTGCAGGGCCGCCTGCGCCTGGGCCAACGGCTGCGGATTACGACCGCGACCGGCTCGCTCGAGGCCTACGTGTATTACCTGGCGGCGGACTGGTTCGCGCTGCTGGCCCCGCCCGGGGCGGGGCTGCAGCAGGAGCTTGCGGGCCTGGCCGAGATCGCCGTGACCGGCCCTCTGACAAGCGGCTGGCGGACGCTGCGCAGCGAGGAGCCGGCGGTAGTGCTGGCGGCCGGACCGGCCATGGCAGCCGCGCTGGCCCTGGCCAGGCAGCTGCAGCCGCCGCCGCGCCTGGTATTGCTGGACAGCGCCGGGCTGGTGCCGCCGTTCCGGCTCCAGCCTTCGCTGTTCATGGTCAATGGCTTGCCGTCGGACGTCATTGCCGCGCCGACGCCGCTGGAGCAGGCCGGCATCCCTGCCCGGCTGGCCGACCCGAGCGGCCGCCCCGGCTGCTTCGAGGGCGGGCTGGCGGAGCTGTTCCGACTCTGGCATGCCAGCCATCCCAGCTCCAGCCTGGAGGTATTCACTTGCCTGCCGCCCCAGGCCACGGCCACGCTGCGTCGCATCCCGGGGCTGCACCTCCACGACGCCGACGACCCGCCGGCCCCCTAGATCCGGCGCGGGTTGCGCGGAAGACCGTCGTCCACCAGCTCCAGCCCTTCGGTGGCGCTTTCCAGCCGCTCCAGGTTGTCGTCGGCGTTGAGCTTGGCCATGAGGCGAACCTCATTGGCCGAGTCGGCGTAGCGCAGCGCATCCTCGTAGGTGATCTGACCGCTCTTGTACAGCTCGTACAGGTGCTGGTCGAAGGTCTGCATGCCGTGCTCGCGCGAGCGCTTCATGATTTCCTTCAACTCGTGGACGGCGCCCTCGCGGATCTTCTCCTGCACCAGCGGAGTGGCGATCAGGATCTCCACGGCCGGCACCCGGCCGCGCCCGTCCGGCGTGGGGATCAGCTGCTGGGCAATCACCGCCTTGAGGTTGAGCGAGAGGTCCATGAACAACTGATTGTGCCGCTCCGCCGGGAAGAAGTTGATGATGCGGTCCATGGCCTGGTTGGCGTTGTTGGCATGCAGCGTGGCCAGGCACAGGTGGCCGGTCTCGGCGAAGGCGATGGCGTAGTCCATGGTCTCGCGGGTGCGGATCTCGCCGATCAGGATCACGTCCGGCGCCTGACGCAGGGTGTTCTTGAGCGCCACCTCGAAAGATTCGGTGTCGATGCCGACTTCCCGCTGGGTGACGATGCAACCGGCGTGCTGGTGGATGAACTCGATGGGGTCCTCGATGGTGATGATGTGGCCGCTGCTGTTGTGGTTGCGGTAGCCGATCATGGCTGCCAGCGAGGTCGACTTACCGGTGCCGGTGGCGCCGACAAAGATGATCAGGCCCCGCTTGGTCATCGCCAGGTCCTTGATGATGGGCGGCAGCTTCAGCTCCTCGATGGTGGGGATACGGGTCTCGATCCGCCGCAGCACCATGCCGGCGTGGTTGCGCTGATAGAAGGCGCTGACACGGAAGCGGCCGATGCCGGAGGCGCTGATAGCGAAGTTGCACTCGCGGGTACGCTCGAATTCCTCCCGCTGAGCAGGGGTCATGACCGACAGCACGACCTGGCGCGCCTGCTCCGGCGTCAGCTTGGTCTTGGTGACCGGCATCACGCGGCCCGCGATCTTCATCGACGGCGGCATGCCCGCCGTGATGAACAAATCGGAGGCCTTCTTCTCCACCATCAATTGCAAGAGAGCGTTGAAGTCCATGGTCTCTCTCCCGGTTTATCCCGCCCGGCACGCAGCGGCTCAGGCGAACAAATCCCTGTTGACGGCCCGCTTCATGGCTTCCTGCTTGCTGACCAGCCCCTGCCGGACCAGATTCTGCAGGCACTGGTCCAAGGTCTGCATGCCGTACTGCTGTCCGGTCTGAATGACCGAGTACATCTGCGCCACCTTGTCCTCGCGGATCAGGTTGCGGATGGCGGGCGTGCCGATCATGATCTCGTGGGCCGCGATCCGGCCGCCGCCGATCTTCTTGAGCAGCGTCTGCGAGATCACCGCCCGCAGCGACTCCGACAACATCGAGCGGACCATGGACTTCTCCGCGGCCGGGAACACGTCGATGATGCGGTCGATGGTCTTGGCTGCCGAGGTGGTGTGCAGGGTGCCGAATACCAGGTGGCCGGTTTCCGCCGCCGTCAGCGCCAGCCGGATAGTCTCCAGGTCGCGCATCTCGCCGACCAGGATCACGTCCGGGTCCTCGCGCAGGGCCGAACGCAGAGCCTCGGCGAAGCCCAGCGTATCGCGATGCACCTCGCGCTGGTTGATCAGGCACTTCTTTGGCTCGTGGACGAATTCGATGGGATCCTCGATGGTGAGGATATGCTCGTAGTAGTTCTCGTTCTTGTAGTCGATCATGGCCGCCAGCGTGGTCGACTTGCCGGAGCCGGTCGGCCCCGTCACCAGCACCAGCCCGCGCGGGTTGTCGGCGATCTCCTTGAACACCGCCGGCGCCTTCAGGTCGTCCAGCGACAACACCGTCGAGGGAATGGTCCGGAACACCGCCGCCGCACCGCGGTTCTGATTGAACGCGTTGACACGGAAGCGCGCAAGGCCGGGGATTTCGAACGAGAAGTCGGTCTCAAGGAACTCTTCATAGTCCTTGCGCTGCTTGTCGTTCATGATGTCGTAGACGAGACTATGCACCTGCTTGTGGTCCAGCGGCGGCAGGTTGATGCGGCGCACGTCGCCATCGACTCGGATCATGGGCGGCAAGCCAGCGGATAGATGCAGATCGGACGCGTTGTTCTTGACGCTGAAAGCCAACAGATCGGCAATATCCATGAACTCCCCCTGAGCCAGGCGTATAACTATTGTCTTTCGGTCCCTCGCGCCCCGGCCGGCAACATGGACCGACAGCAAATGCAGATCAGCATCGACAACGTACAGCGAACCCTAATGGCAGGCAACTCGACCAGCATCGGCCAGAGACTGGCTGAAATCAGACGCGACATCGCCGCAGCCGAGCGCCGTTTCGGCCGTCAGCCAGGCAGCGTTCACCTGCTGGCGGTCAGCAAGACGCAACCCGTTGCGGCCATCCGCGAGGCCTGCGCCCATGGCCAGCAGGCCTTCGGCGAAAGCTATCTGCAGGAAGCGGCGGCCAAGCAGGCGCAGCTTGCGGATACCCCGATCGAATGGCATTTCATCGGCCCGATCCAAGCCAATAAAACAAAAAGCATCGCCGCGGGCTTTGACTGGGTTCACAGCGTCGACCGAAGGCGGGTGGCGGAGCGGCTTAGCCGCCAGCGCCCGGAGCAGCTGCAGCCGCTCAACGTCCTGCTGCAGGTCAACATCAGCGGCGAGACCAGCAAATCTGGGGTCACGCCAGACGAGGTCCCGGCGCTGGCGGCGGCGGTCGCCGAGCTGCCGCGGCTGCGCTTGCGCGGGCTGATGTGCATACCGGCCCCCTGCGATGATTTCGAGCGGCAACGCATCCCTTTCCGGCGGCTGCGGGAACTGTTCGAAGCGCTGCGCGAGCAGGGCTATGATCTGGATACGCTCTCAATGGGCATGAGCGGCGATCTGGAAGCGGCCATCGCGGAAGGGGCAACCATCGTACGCTTGGGCACGGCCATCTTCGGCCCCCGCCCGAGCCCGGACAGCAACAAGGGACGGTAGTGGAAAACAGCAGCAACATCGCATTCATTGGTGGCGGCAATATGGCGCGCAGCCTGATCGGTGGCTTGGTCGCCGACGGCTTCCCGGCGCAGCGGTTGATCGTCTCCGACCCAGCCAAGGAGCGCCTGGCCGCGCTGGCGGCCGAGTTCTCAGTGCGGCTGGCCGCCAGCAACCGAGAGGCAGTGAAACAGGCCGACGCCGTGGTGCTGGCGATCAAGCCGCAGCACATGCGCGCGGTGGTGCAGGAACTGGCTGAACCGCTGCGCGCGCGCCAGCCGCTGATCATCTCCATCGCCGCCGGCATCCGGATCGCGGAGCTGGAGCGCTGGCTGGGCGGGCCCGCGGCCATCGTCCGCACCATGCCCAACACGCCCGCGCTGGTCCGCAGCGGCGCCACCGCCCTGTTCGCCAACACGCGGGTCAGCCCGGCTCAACGCAACCTGGCCGAATCGCTGCTGCGGGCAGCCGGCCTAACCTGCTGGCTGCCGCAGGAGGCCTTGATGGACACCGTCACCGCCGTTTCCGGCAGCGGTCCGGCTTATTTCTTCCTGCTGATGGAAGCGCTGGAAGCCGCCGGCGAGAAGCTCGGCCTGCCGGCCGAGACCAGCCGCCTGCTGGTGCTGCAGACAGCGCTGGGCGCGGCCAAGATGGCGCTGGAGAGCGGCATCACTCCGGCCGAGCTACGGGCCCAGGTCACTTCCCCCGGCGGCACCACCGAAGCTGGCATCGGTGCCCTGGAGGCGGGCGATTTTCGCGCCCTAGTGGAACGGGCGGTGCAGGCCGCAGCGGCCCGCGCCAACGAACTTGGCCGGCTGTTGGGACAACAGGAATAACAGGCAATGCGAGCGATCGAATTCCTCTGGCTCACCCTGTCGCAGTTATACATCGCGGCGTTCGTGCTGCGCTTCCTGCTGCAACTGGTGCGGGCCGATTTCTACAACCCCTTCTCCCAGTTCATCGTCAGTGTCACCCAGCCCCTGCTGAAGCCGATGCGGCGGGTCGTTCCCGGCGTCGGCGGCCTGGACCTTGCCAGCATCGTGCTGATCCTGCTGCTGCAGGCGGCGGCGGTGGTGATTTGGTTCCTGATCCGCGGCGTGACGCCGGTAGCAGACGTGGTGCTGATTTATACCATCGCCCGGCTCATCGGCCTGGTACTCAACATTTATTTCTTCGCCCTCATCCTGCAGGCCATCCTGAGCTGGGTGGCGCAGGGCTATCATCCCATCATGGGCGTGCTGGACGACCTTACCGCACCGATACTCTCCCCCATACGCCGCATCCTGCCCACCGCCGGCGGCCTCGACTTCTCCCCCATGGTCGCCATCCTGCTAATTTACGCCATTCGCCTCCTGCTCGGCGACCTGTTCCCGGTGCTGCGAGGGCTGCTGTGAAGGCGTTCGAGCACCAGGACGGCGACCTCCTGCTGCGGCTGCGCATTCAGCCACGCGCAGCCAAGGACGAGCTGATCTGGCAGGATGGGCGGCTGCGGCTGCGCATCACCGCACCACCCGTGGACGGCAAGGCGAATGCACACCTGTGCGCATATCTGGCAAAATTGTTCGGCGTCCCGCGCGGCCAAGTCGAACTGCTCAGCGGCGAAACCAGTCGCGACAAGCGCGTTCGCATCCGCAAACCGCGCAAATTTCCGCCAAGCTTCCCGCAATTTCCGTGATACCTGCGCACTTGCGGCACTTCGAAGCTTGTCAGTAGACTTCCTCCTCTTTGCCTTGTGGGAGCCGTCTAGCAACGATGAGCAAAACCTTTCCGGCCGACTCCGTTGGTCTGGTAACGCCCAAGCGGCACTTCTTCGACGAGCCGCTGCCGCTTGACAGCGGTCGCGAGCTGCCGAGCTACGAGATCGTTTACGAAACCTATGGCGAGCTAAACGAGGATCGCAGCAACGCCATCCTTGTTTGCCACGCGCTATCAGGCGACCACCATGCGGCCGGCTACCACTCCCCCGACGACCGCAAACCCGGCTGGTGGGAAACCTGCATCGGTCCCGGCAAGCCGATCGACACCAACCGTTTCTTCGTCGTGTCGTCCAACAACATTGGCGGCTGTAGTGGCTCCACCGGACCGTCCAGCATCAATCCCCGCAATGGCAAACGCTACGGCCCGCACTTCCCCATCGTCACCGTCGCCGATTGGGTGCGCTCGCAGGCCCGGCTGGCCGACGTGCTCGGCATCTCCCGCTGGGCGGCGGTGATCGGCGGCAGCCTGGGTGCCATGCAGGCGCTGCAGTGGGCCATCGACTACCCGGACCGGTTGCGCCATGCCATTCTGATCGCCACTGCGCCCAAGCTATCGGCGCAGAATATCGCCTTCAACGAGGTCGCGCGGCAAGCGATCCTATCCGACCCCGACTTCCGTGACGGCTACTACATGGACCACGGCGTCATCCCGCGGCGCGGGCTGGCGTTGGCCCGCATGCTGGGCCACATCACCTATCTGTCCGAAGATGCCATGCGGGCCAAGTTCGGCCGCCAGCCCAAGGGTTCCTCGGGCAAGCTCAGCTATTCCTTCGACGTCGACTTCCAGGTCGAAAGCTACCTGCGCTACCAGGGCCAGAGCTTCGTCGAGCGCTTTGATGCCAACACCTACCTGCTGATGACCAAGGCGCTGGACTACTTCGATCCAGCTGCCAAATACGATCACGACCTATCTGCAGCGCTGGCCCATGTGCAGGCCAAGTTCCTGGTGATTTCCTTCACCAGCGACTGGCGCTTCTCCCCCGCTCGCTCGCGCGAGATCGTTCGGGCCCTGCTCGACGGCGACAAGTCAGTTACCTATGCCGAGATCGATTCGCCCCATGGGCACGACGCCTTCCTGCTTCCCATCCCGGCTTATCTGGATGTTCTGCGGGCCTATCTGAACCGCGTTGCGGAGGAGTCGGCATGACGGAACTGCGCCCAGATCTCGCCATCATCAGCGAATGGATAGAGCCGGGTTCGCGAGTCCTGGACCTGGGCTGCGGTGACGGCACGCTACTGAAGTATCTGCAGGAGCATCGCAATGTCACTGGCTACGGCCTGGAAATCGACCCGGACAACGTCCTCGCCTGCATCAAGAACAACGTCGACGTCATCCAGACCGACCTGGATGCAGGTCTGAGCGACTTTGACGAAGACTCATTCGACTACGTAGTCATGACCCACACTTTGCAGGCGGTCAGCTATCCGCACCGCCTGGTCAAGGAAATGCTGCGGATCGGCCGCCAGGGCATTGTCACCTTCCCCAATTTCGGCCACTGGCGGGTGCGCACGCAACTGCTGCTGAAGGGGCGGATGCCGGTCAGCAACGCGCTGCCGCATGCCTGGTACGACACGCCCAACATTCGCCTCTGCACCGTGAAGGACTTCGAGGAGCTGTGTAAAACGCAGGGCATCCGCATCCTCGAGCGGCAGGTGCTGGATCATACCCACCGCCAGCGTGCGCTGGCCCGGTTGCTGCCCAACCTGCTGGGCGAGATCGCTATGTACCGCTTCGAGAACGGCTCGCGATGACGCGCTGGCTGCTGCTTCTGGCGTTGCTGCTATCAAGCGGCCGGGCGCTGGCGCAGCAGGGACAGCACGCCGCCGGCGACTACACGGTGCACTACAATGCCCTGCCGTCGGCGTTCCTGACGCCCGAGATCGCCCGCCAGTACGGCGTGCTGCGCAGTCGGGTGCGTGGCGTGCTGGTGGTGTCGGTGCTGCGCCAGGGCTCACCGGTACGGGTCCGCGTGGAGGCGCAAGCCGGCGCCCCCGGCGAGCCGCTGCAGCCACTGGAGCTGCGCCTGGTGGAGACCAACGGCATGCCTTCTTACATTGGCAGCTTCGCCATCGCTTCCGGCGAAAGCCGCCAATTCCGGCTGCGGGTGGAGCCGCCGGACGATGCGCCGATCCACATCGGTTTCACCCGCCAGTTCTTCGACGATCCCCCCTAACCTGGCGCTGCCGTTTCTGCCGCGCCTCCTCCAGCTGCTCGCACAACAGCTGTGCGCCGTCCAAAACCCGCGGTCCCTGGCGCTGGATGAGGTCGGCCGGCACGAAGTAAAGGTTGTTCTCCCGCACCGCCGCCAGCTGCGGCCAGCGGCGCCAGTCGTACAGCCAAGCCGGCGGCTGTGGCCCCTGCTCGCTGGCGACGATGACCTCGGGGTCGGCCACCAGCACCGCTTCCAGATTTACCTGCGGCGCCAGACTCGCCAAACCGGCGAAGACGTTCTCGCCGCCACACAACTCGATGATCTGGCTGATCATCTGCCGCCCACCGACGGTCATCAGCGGCGCGTGCCAGATCTGGTAGAACACCCGCAGCCGCGGCCTGCCGGCATGGCGTGCGGCAAGGCGCTCCAGACGTGCGCGGAAGGCAGCCGCAGCGGTAGCGGCGCTCTCTTCCGTGCCGCTCAACCGTCCGAACCGCTCCAGGGTGCGTGGGATGTCCTCCAGCCGACGCGGTTCCGAGACGAACACCGGCAGCCCCAGCGCCTGCAATCGCCTGACGGTGCGCGCGCCATTGCCGCTCTGCCAGACGATGACCAGATCCGGCTGCAGCGCCAGTAAGCGCTCGTAATCGATCACGTCGTGGTTGCCGATGCGCGGCAGCCGCAACGCTGCGGGCGGATGGTCGCTGTAGCTGCCGACCGCAACCAGCCTGTCGCCGGCGCCGGCAGCGTACAGCAACTCGGTGACGTGAGGCGCCAGGCTGACGATGCGTTGCGCCGGCGCAGGCAGCGTCACCAGGCGACCGCTGTCATCACGCACGCTGATCTCGGCCGCTCCCACGGCGGGCTGCAATGTCAGAGCCAGCAGCAGGCAGGCGATCAGGATATGCATTCGCTCCACCGTCGGATCACCGCATGAATCTGGCGCACGACGGCGGTGAGCGCCGCCGGCCCCGCCTGCAGGATGTGATCTGAGTCGATCTCATGCAGCTGGCCGGCGCGCACCGCCACGATGCGCCCCCAACCGGGCCGGGCCGCGACCTGCTCGGGCCGAAATCGCTTGCCGCACCAGGAGCCGCTGATGATGTCGGGGTTGCGCCGCACCACTTCCATGGGATCGGCGATGATCCGTTGCCGGGCCAGCGGCGCCCGGGCCAGCTCGGCAAAGCAGTTCTCACTGCCCGCCAGTTCGATCAACTCCGACACCCAGCGTATGCTGCTGATAAGCGGCTCGTTCCATTCCTCGAAATACACCCGCGGCTGCCGACACAAGCTGACGGCCGCGGCGGCCAGCGCCCGCAGGCCGGCTTGCAGCTCGGCGATGAGACTCGCCGCCCGCTCGCTGGCGTTAACCATGGCACCCAGCATGCGGATCATGGCAAAGATCCCGTCCACCGAGCGGTGGTTGAACACGTGCACCGGCACCCCGCGGCGGATCAGCTCGGCGGCGATGTCGGCCTGGATGTCGGAGAACCCCAGCACCAGGTCCGGCTCCAGGGTCAGGATGGCGTCGATGCGAGCACTGGCGAAGGCGGCGATCCTAGGCTTCTCCCGCCACGCCCGCGGCGGCCGTCGGGCGAAGCCCGAAATGCCGACGATGCGCTGCTGCTCGCCCAGCAGGTAGAGAGTTTCGACGGTCTCGGCCGAAAGACAATCGATGCGGCGCGAGCTCATGGCAGTAGCAGCCTGGCGATGGCGGTTGGATTGGACGGGAAGTAAAACTGGCTACAGGAGGCGGTGAGCCGACCGAGGCGGTAGACGGGCTCTCGTATCGGTCCGCCGTTGGGGCAACGGCCCAGGGCGACTACAGGTGTCGCGCTGCGCACCGTGAGGCAGTGGTAGCTATTGCCGCGCAGCTCGCCTTCCGGCAGCGCCAGCTGCTGCGGACCGACGGCGCGCACCTGCTCTCCCACCGTAGCCTGTCCCGGCAGCACCTCCGCCAGCCGATGGCGATTACCGGCACGATCGGTCACCGACTCCAGCAGCAACAACATGCCTTCGCCTTCGGCTAGCAACGGCTGGCCGGCCTGGTGATGCGCGCGGATGGCGGCAAGCAGGCCGGAATTGGCAGCCAGCGCCGCCGCATGCCGCGCTATCCATCCACCCGGCAAATAAAGACTGTCGCAGTCCGGCAGCCGGTGGTCACGCAGCGGCGAGAACAGACGCAGCTCGGCGCCCATGCGCTGCAGCAATTCCAGATTGGCGGCATAGAGCTGCGCGAACGCCGCATCTCGGGCCACCGCGATCCGCACCCCGGCCAGCAGCGAAGCCGATGCGGACGCAGCCGTGACAGCAGGGAACGCAACCGGCGGTGGCAGCTCCGCAATCGGCTGATCGGCCAGGACCCGCGCCAGTGCATCCAAGCGCCGCTTCAGGTCCGGCCAGGCCGCCGGGTCGGCGAGCTCCGCCGCGCTTGCTGGCAAGGCCAGGTCAGCCCCGCGCGGCAGGCTGGCCAGCAGCGGCGTCGCCGGCGTCAAACCGGCACTCAGCAGGCCGCGATGGTATTCTCCCGCCACGCCGTTGGCCACCACCCCAGCAAAGGGCAGCTGCGGCCGGTAGCTGGCCAGGCCGTGGGCCAGAGCGGCAAAGGTCTGCGCCATGGCAGCGGCATCAACGACGACCGCCACTGGCATGCCGAACAATTCGGCCAAATCGACGCTGCTGGGGCTGCCATCGAACAGCCCCATGACGCCTTCGAGCAGGATCAAGTCCGCCTCGCCAGCGGCCTGATGCAAAAGCTGCCGACAGTGCGCCTCCCCGCCCAAAAACAGGTCGAGCTGCCGGCAGGGCGTGCCAGCCGCGACCGACAGCAGCATAGGATCCTCGAAGTCGGCACCAGCCTTAAAGACCCGCACCCGCCGTCCCAGCAGGCGGTGCAGCCTAGCCAGCGCCGCCGTGATCGTCGTCTTGCCCTGGCCGGAAGCCGACGCTCCGATCAGCAGCGCCGGGCAGTGTCGTACCGGCTCAACCATTGGCTCGCGCCGGACGCGCTGCCGTCAGCGCCAGCAGCACATACAGTGCCACGGCCAACCCCAACCAGAGCAACGTGCCCTGCAGGTAACCCGGCAGGTAGTTGGCAACCCGCAGGGCATACTCGGCGGCGCTCATCGCCTCGAAATAGCCGGCGAAGAGGTAAAAGCCGGCATTGGAGATGGCGAAAGCCGCCAGAGTCGCTCCCACCGCAGCGGCAGCAAACGGCAGCAGGCCGCGCCAGGCCGGCGCATGCCGCCGGCCATACCAGCGCCCGGCCCACCAGGCCACAGCGTAGGCAGCCGCCAGGAACGGGTAAGCCGGCGTGATGCACCAGCCGCTGACGCCGCCCACCGTGGTGGCGAGCAAGTCGATTCCCGCGGCCTCGATCAGCAGCAGCGGGAACCCCCAGGCTGGCAGGCAGCAGCCGGCCAGCATGAACGCAGCAAGAGAAGCATCCGGAAGGCCCATCGCCGAGCTGAAATGCCCGCTGCGAGTCAGCGCCATGAGGGCGGCCAAGGCAAAGCCGACGAGCCAGTCACGCACGCTGTTGTCGTTCACGGCCTTGCTCCCTTACCGCGCCACCGGCGCATAATGCAGACTGACGAACCAGGTGCGACCGGGCTGGTTGTAACCGGCCGCGGTTTCGTAGTCCTTGTCGAGCACGTTGCCGACCATCGCACGGAGGCTCCAATCCCGGTTGAAGGCATAGCTGGCGCGCAGGTCCAGCAAGGCGTAGCCGCCCAACCGGACGTTGTTTTCAAGATCGTCATAGCGATGACTTTCAGCGAAAACGCTGCCGCCCACGCTGAAACGGCCAAATGTGCGATCAAGGTCGATCCGGCCTGACTGGCGTGACCGGCGCGGCAACAGATTGCCGCGGTTATCGCCGTAGCGGTTTTCCGGGTCGAGCAGCGTCAAGCTGAGATTGGCCTGCCAGCCTAGCACCCGGGTCTCCAGGGTCGCTTCCGCGCCCCTGATGCGAGTCTCGGCAAGGTTGTACAAATTCCACGACGCATCAGGAACGATAAGGTTGTCGATCTTGGTCTGGAACAGGCTAAACGACCAGGCAAACGCCGCGTTCCTGCCCTGGATCCCAAGCTCAACGCTGCGCGACTCTTCTGGTTCAAGATTCAGGTTGCCGCCCCATGGGACATGCAAATCCTGAAGGGTCGGAGCATTGAACCCCGTCCCGTAGGAAGCAAACAGGCTCGCGGTCGGTGTCCACTGATAGCCCCAGGCCAGGCTCCCCGTCGTATGCCCTCCGAACTGTTCATTGTCATCATGCCGCACAGCGAGCTGCAGGCTATGGCTGCCGAAACCTCCCTGGTATTGGATAAAGCCCGCCTTGTTGTCGCGCTCTGCAACCGTAAAGGCCATATCGCCTTCGGCCTTGTCGCGCTGATAGTCGACACCGGCGACGACCAGATGGTCAGCGGCCAGGACCAAGTCGTTTTGCCAGCTCAGCGTATAGCGTGACGCTACCAAATCCTGCCCAGGCGCACGGTGCCCATCTTGAAAATACTCGCGCTCGCTGCGCGCATTACCGACAGCGAGGCTGGTGCGCCAGTGAGCAAGTGGAGCCAAAGAGAGCCGTGCCCCCACGGTCTGTTCGACGAAATCATTCTGGTTGGCGTAAGTTCCCATGCCGTCGTAGTCGTTGCGACCCTCGGCCCGCAAGATGCTGATTTCCGCCTCGCCGGTCTGTCCGAATCGGCTACCCAGCCGCCCGAGCACGGAAGTGCTGCGATAGCCATCATCGTCAGGCTCGGACTGATCCCTCCAAGCATCAAAACCATCGCTCTCAAGATGGCTTAGGCTCAGATTGAACCAGCTCCGTTCGCCGCCCCCAGCGAGGCCGGCATGGCTTTTGTGAGTACCGTCGCTGCCGTAGCCGGCGCTGCCATAGAGCCGCGGCTTGCCGCCGCCCTTGCGGGTGAAGATCTGGATCACGCCGCCGATGGCCTCCGAACCGTACAGGCTGGAGCGCGGACCACGGACTATCTCGATGCGTTCGACCTGATCGATGGGCAAATCCTGCCAGGAAATTGAACCGGCCGTCGGGTCACCTACCTTGATGCCGTCGATCAGCACCAGCGTGTGATCCGACTCCGAACCGCGGAGAAACAACGCGCTACGCTTGCCCAACCCGCCACTGTTGTAAAGATGCAGGCCCGGCGTACCACGCAACACTTCAAGCACGGATTGCGGCTGCTGCCGCTCGATGTCCTCGCGCGTGATCACGGTCACCGCTGCTAGCGCTTCGTCCACCATCTGCGCGGTTCGGCTGGCGGTGACGACAATAGGAGGAAGCGATAGTTCTTGCGCAGCGGCAAGGGATGGCAACGCAACCGCAACGGCGGTCGCAAGCAGACGTGTTTTCATGGAATTCTCCTGTTACGCACACCCGCGATCGCCAGTGCGCGGACAGGAGCAAGGGGAAAGGAAGGTTGGAGAACCGTCCGCCCGTCGCTGCCCTCCGCAGCACTGGACCCTGGAGCACGACAGCTCCAATTCCAGGCCGGTCTCCGGGCTCACGAGCGGGACTCCTTCCCCGGACCTGCGCCTTCCCATGCCATGCGGCACAGTGGCATCGTGCAGGCCCTTGACTCGTCTACCGTTGCGGGGGCAGCGCCGGCTTTTGACCGGCTTCCCGTTTACATCCCGGACTTAGTCCGGGAACCTGGAACGGCGAAAACGATAGTGACAGGCGGGAATCTTGTCAACCAGAAATGACGAATGCCAGCGCCAGCAGGCTAGCTTTCGCGGAAGTACACCAAGTCCCAGACACCATGCCCCAGCGCCCGGCCGCGGCGCTCGAACTTGGTCTCCGGTCGCGACTCGACGTACCCGGCGGCCTCCTCCGCGCTGGCGGGGCGGAAGCCGAGCGCGCCCGCCATCACCGCGCGCATGTGCTCGGCATAGTCTTCCCAGTCAATAGCCATATGTAGGAAACCGCCGATCTGCAGCTTGCCGCGGATGACCTGCGCCCACTCCGGCTGCACCAGGCGACGCTTGTGATGGCGCTTCTTGGGCCACGGGTCGGGGAAAAACAGCTGGACGCCGCGCAGGGATTGGTCCGGCAGCCGCCCCAGCAGCAGCTGAGCGTCCTCGCAGACGACCCGCACGTTGTCGATGCCGTGCTGCTCCAGCAGCATGAGCAGGCGGCCGACGCCGGGACGGTGCACCTCGACGCCGAGATAGCCCAGCTGGGGGCTGGCCTGCGCCATTTGTGCTAGACTCTCACCGTTGCCAAAACCGATCTCCAGCACGACCGGGCGCTGACCGAACAGCGCCGCAAAGTCGAGCGTCCCTTTTTCCGGCACGCCATAGCGGGGCAACAACTCCTGCAGAGCCCGCTGCTGAGCCGGAGTCAAGCGACCCTCGCGCAGCACGAAGCTGCGGATCCGGCGCAAGTAGGGAGAAACGGAAGAACGTGCTGTCACGGCTGCAAGACTCCTGAAGGGGCGCCAAGGATGATGCAAGTGCCGGTCCGATTCAAGCTGCCAGCCGGCCATCACGCGTCCGTCGCTCCGACGGAACCTTGATTTTATCTGTGGTCAAAGGCATGTGTGCATCTGCGGAGCAACGGCTTTGCACACAAAACCAATAGACCGCACATATTGCAACGTTATACACCATCGATTGGACCTATCGAGCTAGATTCGCTAGCCTTATCGCTGGTTTTGGCCCTCACCCTCTAGCTAAAGGAGAGAGAAAGCTATGATCAATACCGAAATCAAGCCGTTTAAGGCCCAGGCTTTCCACAACGGCAAGTTCATTGAGGTCACCGACGCCGACCTGCGCGGCAAGTGGTCCATCGTGTTCTTCTACCCGGCCGACTTCACCTTCGTCTGCCCGACCGAGCTGGGCGACCTGGCCGACCACTACGACCAGCTGCAGCAGATGGGCGTCGAAGTGTATGCCGTCTCCACGGATACGCACTTCACCCACAAGGCTTGGCACGACGCGTCCGAGACCATCAAGAAGATCAAGTTCCCGATGATTGGTGACCCCACCGGCACCATCACCCGCAACTTCGGCGTGATGATCGAAGAAGAAGGCCTCGCCATGCGCGGCACCTTCGTCATCAACCCGGAAGGCAAGATCAAGGTCGTGGAAATCCATGACGGTGGCATCGGCCGCTCCGCCAAGGACCTGGTCCGCAAGGTGCAGGCTGCGCAGTACATTGCTGCCAACCCGAACGAAGTCTGCCCCGCCAACTGGCAGCCGGGTGCCGAGACCCTGGCTCCGTCCCTGGACCTGGTCGGCAAGATCTAAGACGACGCCACTCAGCGTCTCTTATCGCTCCCGGGGTGCCGCCCCGGGAGCTCTCCCCGAGTTTTGTCTGACATCCGCACAGGGGGCGGCACCATGCTTGATGCGAACATCAAAGCCCAACTGAAGAATTACCTCGACAAACTCGCCCATCCGGTCGAGCTTGTCATGTCGCTCGACGACAGCGCCAAGTCCCGCGAGATGTTGGGCTTGCTCGAAGACATTCGCGAACTGAGCGACAAGATCAGCCTGCGCGAAAGCAGCGATGCGGCCGCGCGCAAGCCCATGTTCTCGGTCACGCGCCCGGGCGAAGAACCGCGCGTCCACTTCGCGGGCCTGCCGATGGGCCACGAATTCACCTCCTTGGTGCTGGCGCTGCTGCATGTTGGCGGCCATCCCCCCAAGGTGGAGCCGGAGGTCCTCGACCAGATCCGCGAGCTCGAGGGCGAATACAAGTTCGAGACCTATATCTCCCTCAGCTGCCAGAACTGCCCCGACGTGGTTCAGGCGCTGAACCTGATGGCGGTCTTCAATCCCAACATCAGCCACGTCATGATCGACGGCGCACTATTCCAGGACGAGGTCAACGAGCGCCAGATCATGTCGGTGCCGACCGTTTACCTCAACGGCGAGCAGTTCGCGCAGGGCCGGATGGGTGTGGAAGATTTCCTGCGCCGACTCGACAGCAAAGCGGCCGAGCGCGAAGCCGAAAAGATCAGCGCCAAGGAGCCGTTCGACATGCTCATCGTCGGCGGCGGGCCGGCCGGCGCTTCGGCCGCGGTCTATGCCGCGCGCAAGGGCATTCGCACCGGCCTGGTCGCGGAGCGCATGGGCGGCCAGCTGCTGGACACCATGGACATCGAAAACTTCATCTCGGTGCCCAAGACCCAGGGCCCGCAGCTGGCGGCGCAACTGGAAGCCCATGTCAAGGAATATGACATCGACGTCATGACCGGCCAACGAGCCGAGAAGCTGGTCCCGGGCGAGCTGCTGGAAGTCCATCTGGCCAACGGCGCCGTGGTGCGCAGCCGCAGCGTGGTCTTGGCCACCGGCGCGCGTTGGCGCGAGATCAACGTCCCGGGCGAACGCGAATACCGTGGCCGCGGCGTCGGCTATTGCCCGCACTGCGACGGCCCGCTGTTCAAGGGCAAACCCATCGCCGTCATTGGTGGCGGCAACTCCGGCGTGGAGGCGGCCATCGACCTGGCCGGTATCGCTTCCCATGTCACCCTGCTGGAGTTCGACAACAAGCTGCGCGCCGATGCCGTGCTCCAGAAGAAGCTGTTCAGCCTGCCCAACGTCCGGGTCATTACCTCGGCGCAGACCACCGAGATCCATGGCGACGGCAGCAAGGTGACCGGCCTAACCTACAAGGACCGCGAAACCAACGAGCTGCACCAACTCGAGCTGGACGGCGTGTTCATCCAGATCGGCCTGCTGCCGAACACCGACTGGCTCAAGGGCACCGTCGAGCTCAACCGGTTCGGCGAGATCGTGGTCGACGAGCGGGGCCAGACCTCGGTGCCGGGCGTATTCGCTGCCGGCGACGTGACCACCGTGCCGCACAAGCAGATCGTGATCGCCGTCGGCGAAGGCGCCAAGGCTTCGATCAGCGCTTTCGACTACCTGATTCGCAGCTCCGTCGACAACAGCGGCGAGCAGGAGAAAGTCGCGGCGTCCGGCTGAGACGGCGGCCGCCACGCCTTGTTGACCCTGCAGGAAACGCTTTCCTGCAGGGTTTTTTCATGTCGCAGCGGCATCGGCCCGACGCGGCTTGATACCGAGCGGCGCCAGCATCGACAGCACGATGATCACCGCAATGGGCAAAAAGCCCAGCGCGATCGAGTCGGTGGCATCGCTCAGCCAGGCCGCGCCAGCCGGTAGCACGAAGGTCAGCACATTGGCCACCACCGTCACCCCGGCCGCCATGCGCGCCACCTGCTCCAGCGGCACCAGCCAGGCCGGCAATGTGATGGCGAGGACGTACAAGGCGCTGGCAGCGATCCCGAGCAGCCCGGCGGCGGCGATCACACCCAGCCCCGGCAGCCACAGCAACGCCGGAATCGACAACAGCCCCAGCGCTAGCGTGAGCAGCAGCGGCCAGCTGCTCCCCAGCAGCCGGTCGGCATAAACCATGAGCACTGCCGACGAGAGAAGCTGGACGCCGTTGAGAACGGTCAAGCCTGGATCGATCAGGCTCAGCCGCGCCGTCCGGCTCAGGATCTGCGGCAGGAAAATGTTGCCGACGTAATACAGCGACCCGGCTGCAGCCAGCAGCAGCGCCACCCGCCACAAGAGCGGATCTCGCCAGCTCAGCCGTGCGACCTCCGGCGCCGACGGCTGGACAGCGGGGGTACAGTCGGTGCGATGCTCGCGCAGCACGAGCAGCACGATGAAAGGCACTGGCAACACCCACAGCGTAAACGTCCACAGCCAGTGCTCCCCCAGCAGCCGCACCACCACGGGCCCGGTCAATGCCGCCGCCAGCAGCTCGCCCACCAGTAGGCCGTTGGCATAAACAGCCGAAGCCCGCCCTACCTTGTGCGGCGACCAGCTCCGCGCCAGCACCGGCATGCCGATCTGCATCAGGGCGATGCCGAAGCCCATCACCACCGTGGCCAACAGGAAGAAGGAGATGCCGAGCGGCAAGCTGCGCAGGGCGCTACCGGCCGCCATGATGGCGATGCCGGCGGCCACGGTGGCAATGACCCCAAAGCGGCCGATCAGCCAGGCGCTGACCAGCGCACCTCCGCCGATTAGCAGCGAGGGCAGGCTGACCGCCACGGCCAGCTCGCTGGTGCCAAAGCCGAGCTGCCGCTCCAGCAGCAGGCTCAAGGGCGGCACGACCATGACCGTCAGCCGCAAATAAAGCCCCAGCAGCCAAAGCGTCAGGTAGCGACGCAGCGTCTCCTCTCCTCCCACGGGCTCCTCGGCGCGTTGGGCCGGCCGATGCCGGCCGCAAGAAAGCCGGGCTGGTCAGGCACGGCGGCAGCTCATGCCCGACGAGCCCGGCACATGACGAAGCGATTCGTCCCTTTAGGCGCTCTCCAGCGACTCCAGGTAGCGCTCGGCATCCAGGGCCGCCATACAACCGCTGCCGGCAGAGGTGATGGCTTGCCGGTAGACGGAATCGGCGACATCACCGGCGGCGAACACGCCCGCCACCGACGTGGCGGTCGCGTTGCCGTCGATGCCGCCCTTGACGACGATGTAGCCGTTTCGCATCTCCAGCTGACCTTCGAATATGCCGGTGTTGGGAGTATGGCCGATGGCGATGAAGACCCCGCTCACAGCCAGCTCCTGGGTCGCGCCGGTCTGCACGTGCCGAAGCCGCACACCGGTGACGCCGTTGTCGTCGCCCATCACCTCGTCGACGACGTGGTTCCAGACAATGCGGACATTGCCCTCGCGCGCCCGCTGCAGCAGCCGATCCTGCAGGATCTTCTCCCCGCGCAGGCTATCGCGCCGATGCACCAGTGTCACGGTGCGGGCGATGTTGGACAGGTACAGCGCCTCTTCGATGGCGGTGCTGCCGCCACCGACCACCACCACGTCCTGATTGCGATAGAAGAAGCCGTCACAGGTGGCACAGGCCGACACACCACGCCCCAGATAGGCCTGCTCCGACGGCAACCCCAGATAGCGGGCGCTGGCGCCGGTGGCGATGATCAAGGCATCGGCCGTATACACGCCGCTGTCACCCTCCAGCCGGAATGGGCGCTGCTGCAAATCGGCGGTATGGATATGGTCGAAAACGATCTGGACGTCGAAGCGCTGGGCATGGCGCAGCATCCGCTCCATCAGTTCCGGCCCCTGCACCCCATCCGGGTCGCCCGGCCAGTTGTCGACGTCGGTGGTGGTCATCAGCTGGCCGCCCTGCTGCAACCCCGTGATCAGCATCGGGTTGAGGTTGGCTCGGGCGGCGTAGATGGCCGCCGTGTAGCCGGCAGGACCGGAACCGAGAATGATAAGGCGGCTGTGTTGGATCTCTTTGCTCATCACGACTCCCACAAGAGGACGCGGACGCTCGCGACCGCGGAATTTTCGTCCGCTCGGTGCCCTCGCCAGCCCAGCCGGCGAACGCAACGGACCATGCCAGGATTTTACTACCTTCCCCCCTCGCCGTGCGGACCTTTATCCCACCGCCGATGGCTTGGCTGCGGTCGCCTCCGCCACGGGATCCTCCTGCAGCCAAGGACGGAAACACGGCAGCAGCAGCAAGCCCGGAATGGCCAGCAGCGTGCACAAGGTGAAGAACCAGGGCCAGCCCAGTCCCTGGGCCAAATAGCCGGTCGGCGCTGCCAGTACGGTGCGTGAGACAGCCATCAGGCTGGACAGCAAGGCATACTGGGTAGCGGTGAACTTCTTATTGGTGAGGCTGGCAATGAAGGCGACAAAGGCTGCTGTGCCCATGCCGGCGGTCAGGTTCTCGAAGCCCACCACCATGCCCAGCACGCGCAAGTCGGCCCCTACCTGGGCCAGCAACACGAAGCCGGCGGTCGAAACCGCCTGCAGCACGCCGAATCCCAGCAGGCTGCCGTAGATTCCGTAACGCAGAATGAGCGCGCCACCGAGCAGGCTACCGGCTACCGTAGCCCAGAAGCCGAACAACTTGACGACCGCACCGATCTGGCCGGTAGAAAAGCCCAACGCCAGATAAAACGGCGTGGTCATGTGGCTGGCCATGGTATCGCCGATCTTGTAGAGCACGATGAACAGCAGGACGAGCAACGCATGCTCACGGCGAAAGTACTCGACGAAAGGCTCGATCACCGCTTCGCGCAAACTCTGCGGCCGACCGTCGGCCACCGGCGGCTCGGGCGCTGCCAGCGTCACCACGGTACTGGCCGCAGCCGTCGCCGCCATCAGCGCATAAACCCAGCGGAAGGAGATTACGTCCGCCAGCATCAGCCCGCCGGCGGATGCCGCCAGCATGCCGAGGCGATAGCCGTTGACGTACAGTGATGCCCCCAGCCCCTGCTCGTCGTCGGCCAGGGACTCGCGGCGGTAAGCGTCGATGACGATGTCCTGGGAGGCGGAGAAAAAACTCGCCAGCAACGCCAGCAACGCCAGCAGCGAGGTTTGCCGGGCCGGCTCCAGCAGGCTGAGCCCCAGGATGCTGGCCGCCAACGCCAGCTGGAACAGCAGCAGCCAGCCGCGCCGCCGCCCTAGCCGCAACGGCGTGTAGCGATCCAGCAACGGCGCCCATAAAAACTTCAACGCGTAGGGAATGCCGACCAGGCCGAACAGACCGATGGTCTCTAGCTCCACGCCTTCCAGGGTCATCCAGGCCTGCAGCACCGACCCGGTCAGCAGCAGCGGCATTCCCGCGATGATTCCCATCAGGAGGGCGATCAGCATCCGGCCGCTGAAGATGACCGGCAGCAGTTGGGAAAGGGGACGCGGCTTGCTCATGGTTGCCTTGTTTTTAGCGTTGGGATGCGCTTCCATGGTGATAGTCTCGGGCAAGCGCCCGCAAGCCCGTCATGCCGATCCCCGCGACTCGGTCTCAGCCTGACTGCGGCAGGTTTCACCGTTTGCGGTCTCGGCCAGCCGCGGCCAGGGCGGATGAGGTTGCCTGCATGCAAATTCTTTGTCCCTTCGATGAGCTGCCGGAAAACGGCGCCAAAGGCTTTCGGATTTCTGCGCAAAGCCTGGCCGCTGACATCCTGGTGGCACGGCGCGACGGCCGGATCTACGGCTATCGCAACGTTTGCCCGCACCGCCACACCACCCTCGACTGGCTGCCGGACCAGTTCATGGACCCCAGTGGCGAATACCTGCAGTGCGCCACCCACGGCGCCCTGTTCCGGCTTGAGGACGGCCTCTGCATCGCTGGGCCCTGCAAGGGTCAACGCCTGACCCCGGTCACCGTGGCGGTGCATGATGACATGGTCGTGCTGCTGTCTGAATAGTCACCAAGCTGTCACAAACTGACGTCTTGCGTCACTCGCCTTTATACTTGCCCGCTCGCAAACACTGTTGCCAATTGGCGACAGTGGTTGGCCCGCTTCCTGCAATGCACCCGTAAACGCACAACCGCGTCTTGGGACAAACAACATGAAGAACGACATGGAATCCGCTTGGGCCGATTACCGTCTGGGCCAAATGAAAGAGTGGGGCGAAGGCCAGCCACCCGATCCGGCGGCCGCGGCCCGGCTTTACCGTCGCGCCGCCATGCGTGGCCTGGCCGAAGCCCAGCAGGCACTGGCCTTCCTCTACGCCACGGGTCAGGGTGTGCCGCTCAACGAGGCGATGGCGGCTGCCTGGTTCCGCCGGGCCGCCGAGCAAGGACTGGCCGTCGCCCAGCACAACCTGGCAGTCATGTATGTGGAGGGGCGCGGAGTAGAAAAGGACGAGCGCCAAGCCCTGTACTGGTTCTACCGCGCCGCCACCAGCGGCAGCAACGTTTCCCGCCAGTGGCTGTCCATGGCGCGCGAGCGATGGCGCGACTACCTCTCCGCCGATCTTTGAACCGCCAGCCGGCCGGCTTCCGGCCGGCCCTCTCCCCAGTATCGCAAAGCTTGCGCTGTTGCCAGCTTTGGCGACGGCTCTATGCTAGTCTTCGCTGAGAGAACGGCAAAACCATCGGATTTACGCCGGCTTGCACGTTCTTCCGAAGACGCCTCAGCAGGCGTCGGTCGCATCCCTGGTTCGACAACAAAATAACCCTGCAGAGGTCGGGTATGGCGCAACCAATCAAGACGGCGCTCATCGTCGACGACTCGCGGCTCGCCCGCGTCGCACTTTCCAAGTTGTTGGCCAACCGTGGCATTAAGGTCGACATGGTTGGCTGCGGCGAGGAGGGGCTGGAGCATCTGCGGCGCCATCAACCGGACATCGTCTTCATGGACTACATGATGCCGGACATGGACGGCTTCGAGGCCTCTCGCCGCGTGCTGGCGGACCCTACCTGCCACAAGCCGCCCATCGTCATGTACACCTCGCAAGACACCGAAGAAGACCGCCTCAAGGCGGCCGAAATCGGCATCTCCGGCTTTCTCAGCAAGCCCACCACGCTGAGCGCGCTGGACGAGGTGCTGCAGGCGGTGGCCTCCGGAAAAATGCGGCCTGGTGCGTCCGCCGCCGCGCCGACGCCAACCACAACCTCTGCCCCGACGGCCGCGGCGGCGAAAGCGCCCGCTGCCGACCCCACCGCGCCGCTCGACCTGCAAGCTGTGGAAGAAGCAGCCCGGGTGGCAGCACGCGACCAAAGCGAGTACGTGGCGTTGCACTACTTCGAGCAGCTGCGGGACGAGCTGCAGTCTTCCCTGCAGCAGGTTCGCAATGAACTGGGCGCAATCGCGCAGCAAGTGCAAGGCGTGGAAACCGCCCTCGCCCAGCTTCCGGAGCCGCAACGAATCGACCTGGAGGAGCTGGAAGTCCGTCTGGGCAAACTGGCCGAGGAACGGGCCGAGTCCATCGCCGGCGGCGTCGCCCGATCCGCGGCCGCGGCCGCGGCCCGTGCCCAAGCACCGCAGCTGATTGCCGACGCCAGGCAGGCCGCCATCGACGCCGTCGAGCTCGCCAATCTGCCCGGCCGGCTGCAGACGCTGGTGGACGAGGCCTTGCCGCGCCTGCGTCGCGAGCTGCAGACCCTGATGCAACAGGATTTGCAGGCCGCCTTGACTGCCGCCCTGGACGAGCGCGCCGAGCGGCTGGAGTCGCGCCTGCTGGAAGCGGCCGAGCACGCCGCCAGCGCCGAGCTGCGGGCCCGCAGCGGCAGCCTACTGCTGAAGGCCGCACTAGCCGGCATCGTTGCCGGCACGGTCACGGCCCTGGTCATCGCGCTGCTGCTGTAGCGCGGCTGGAAGCCAGCCGATCCGCCATGCGAATCGGCTCCGGCAACCGGTAACGGGTCAGGCAGCGCAGCACCCAGTCGACCGCATCCTCATGGCTGACCAAATGCCCTGGCGAGACGAACAACGGTCGCACCCCGGTGCGACTGCGCAGCACAGTGCCGATGCGCTCTTCGCCGTCTAGCAGCGGCGACTGCGAGCCTTTCTCCGGCCCCGGCTCCTGGTAGTGGCCGGTAAGTCGCGACTTGCCTACCCCGATGCTGGGGATGCCGGTATACAGCCCAAGATGAGTGGCGATGCCCAGGCGGCGGGGATGGGCGATGCCCTGGCCATCGCATAGCAAGAGATCCGGCCGCTGCCGCAGCCCCTGCATTGCCTTGAGGACAGCCGGGATTTCGCGGAACGAAAGCAGCCCCGGCACGTACGGGAAGCGCACCGGCTCCAGCGCCACCGCGTGCTCCACCAGCTCCAGCCGCGGATAGCGATAGAGCGCGATCACGGCGCGGGCGGTCACGCCACGATCGATGAAGCCGGTATCGACACCGGCAATCAGCCTGATCTCGCCTCGCAACGGCGCCAGCCGGATCTGTTCCCGCAAGCGTCGCTGGATGGCTACTGCTTCAGCGGCGCTCACATCCCAGTCATGCTGAACGGAGCGCGCCATTGCTCAGCCAAGCCCATCCACGTCGTTCAGGTAATCGTAGCCTTCTCGCATGTGCGCCAGCGTGTAGTCTTCCAGATCCTGCAAGTCTTCCGGAGCCAGATCCAGCGGCCCGCTCCAGTCTTCCGGCGGAGGCGACGGCAGCGCCGCCAGCATGAACCAGCTTTCCAGATCGAGAGCTTCGACGCTGCCGTCGGCATACTGGATCTCGATGTCGCCGTCGTCCAGGTCGATGGCGACGACTTCGAACACATCGCCTTCCGGGGTTCTGTACCATTCGCCGATAATCGGCCGATAACGCGCCATAGCACTCCCCCTCTCAACGCGTGCGGACGCTCGCGCCCGCCTCCCTCCAGGTATGGGGCCGCCGGCAACCAGGGCAAGCGCGGCGGGCGTTCTAGGGGCAGGGATTGGGCTGGCACGTGTGGATGGCCTCGATCCCGGCCAGCACCTCGTCCAACAGCGCCACGTCCAGACTGGCGACGTTCTCTGCCAGCTGCTCCATGGAGGTGGCGCCGATGATGTTGCTGGTAACGAACGGCCGGCTGGTGACGAAGGCCAACGCCATCTGCGCCGGGCTTAGGCCGTGCTCGCGGGCCAGCCTGACATATTCCGCGGTGGCCCGTTGCCCCTCTTCCTTGAGGTAGCGCGTGAAGCGCGAATACAAGGTAATACGGCTCCCGGCCGGGCGAGCGCCGTCGAGATACTTGCCGGTCAGCATTCCGAAAGCCAGCGGCGAGTAGGCTAGGAGGCCAACCTGCTCGCGGTGGCTGACCTCGGCAAGACCAATTTCAAAGCTGCGGTTCAGCAGGTTGTACGGATTCTGGATACTCACCACCCGCGGCAGCCCCAACCGCTCGGCCGCCGCCAGGAAGCTCATCACTCCCCAGGGACTTTCATTGGAGAGGCCGATGTAGCGGACCTTGCCTTCTTCCACCAATCTGGCCAGGGCGGTCAAGGTCTCCTCGATGTGGGGCGGCTCCTTCTCCTCCATCGGGGTATAGCCGAGTTGACCGAAGAAGTTGGTCCGCCGATCCGGCCAGTGCAGCTGGTAAAGATCCACATAATCGGTCTGCAGCCGGCGCAGCGAGCCTTCCAGCGCCTCGCGGATCACCGGCTCAGTGAAGCGAGTGCGGCCGTCGCGAATGTGCTTGATGCCGTTGCCGGGACCGGTGACCTTGGTCGCCAGGATGATGTCGTCGCGCCGTCCCCGCGCCCTGAGCCAGGTGCCGATGTAGGTCTCGGTACGGCCTTGGGTCTCCGGCCTGGGCGGCACCGGATACATTTCCGCCGTATCGATGAAGTTGATGCCCTGCGCGACCGCGTAGTCCAGCTGCGCGTGGGCTTCGGCCTCGGAATTCTGCTCTCCCCAGGTCATGGTGCCCAGGCAAAGCACGCTCACCTTGATATCGGTATGGCCAAGACGGCGGTATTCCATCGCGACTGCTCCCCCTTTGCCGTGGCGCCGGAGCCGGCACCAGCCGATGACTTGATGACTGCAACCGACATCGAACCGTCGGCATGCGCGAGCACGCGCCCGCCACGCGGCAGCGCTCGGCGCGAATCAGCAGCAAACTTAGCAGGAACGGTGGCCGGAGTGCACGGTCAAAAAAATAGGCGGGTCGGCTGCCGCCGGAACCCGCCCCAAGGGGGAGGAGGAGGAGAGGAGGAGGTAACCAGTTAAGCTACCGGTCAGGCTGCGTGCTCGCTTGGGCCTGCCTGACCAGTCGCGCGCGCTGTCGAGCCAATCAGTCGCCGCCAAGCGCGCCGTAACGCAGCAGCGATGTAAGCGCTGCGATATGCCCGAGCCTGCTTCTGAATCGTCCCTATATCTGGCAAGACAGATGCACGGGCAGAAAGTTCGTTGCCTGACTCGCTGTACATGTGCTCTGCCTCCCGACTCGGCAAGCGCGCCGTTGTGCTGCATCCCTATGTTGCGGTGCAGCATAGCACTTTTCGGCCCGATGATAACCCCGCACAATGGAAAAATATTTATTCCCTGAAGGCAAAGATAAGATCTAAGTCATGGACAAGACAACGGAAATGCAAGTGTTCGTCTGCTGCGTCGAAGAGGGCGGGTTCTCCGCCGCGGCGCGTAGGCTGGACATGACCCCGTCGGCGGTCAGCAAGCAAATCCGCCGTCTGGAAGATCGTCTCGGCGTGCGGCTGTTCAACCGCACCACCCGCCGCATCAGCCTTACCGAAGCCGGCGAGCTGTATTTCCGCCACTGCAGCCGGATTCTGGCGGAAATCGCCGCCGCCGAGGAAGAGGTCAGCGCCCTGCAAGGGGCGGTGCGCGGTCGGCTACGGCTCAGCATTACCGCTGCCTTCGGCCGTGTCGTGGTGGTGCCCGCCCTGAAGGACTTCCTTGCCCGCTATCCGGAACTGGACGTGGAGCTGGAGCTGACCGACCGTCCGGTGGACGTGGTGCGGGAAGGACTGGACGCCGTCATCCAGCTCAGCGAGCAGGTGGACGACCCTTCACTGGTGGCACGCCGGTTGGCCGTCAACGAGCGCATCATCTGCGCCAGCCCCGACTACCTGGCCCGGCACGGTCTGCCGCAACGCCCCGAGGAGCTGCGCCGCCACAACTGCCTGGTGATGTACTCGGTGTCCCGCTTCAACGACTGGGAATTCTCCGACCACCAAGGCAGCCGGGTGGTAGAGGTAAGCGGCAACTTTCAGGCCAATACCGCCGACGCCCTGTACGAGGCGGCACTGGCCGGCATCGGCATCGCTCGCCTGTCGACCTGGCTGGTCGCCGGTGACATCCGAGCCGGCCGGTTGGTCCACATCCTGCCCCAGTACACTCATACCAGTTCGGCCTATTACGTGCTGTACCCGCAGGGGCACCACCTCTCGCCCAAGGTGCGAGCCTTCGTGGACTTCTTGATCGAGCTGTTCACGCCGCATCCGCCATGGCAGAGACAAGGGCAATCGCTGCCGACCCGCTCCCACCGGATGGTGCGCGGGCCGTCCTGAGCGCAAGCCGCCGCCCCGATATTACACCGGCGCAAGTGAGGCTATAGTTAGCCGCTGCAGGTGCAGCAACGCCTGGCTCAGGAGTAGGAGAGAACATCAACGATGAACACGTGGCTGATCACCCACCCTGCCTGCCTGGAACACGATCCGGGCCCAGATCACCCGGAGAGCGTGGACCGGCTGCGGACCGTGCTCAGCGCTCTAGAGGGCAGCAACTTCCAGTTCCTGCAGCGGCAGGAGGCTCCGCAGGCCACTATCGAGCAGCTGGCGCGGGTACACGACCGGGAATACATCGAGCGCGTGCTGGCCTCTATTCCGGAGCAAGGCCGCTACATGCTGGACAACGACACCGTCGTCTCGCCCGCCTCCGGCGAGGCCGCGCTGCGCGCTGCCGGCGCTGTCTGCCTGGCGGTGGATGCGGTCATGAGCGGCGAGGCCGATCGCGTTTTCTGCGCCGTACGCCCGCCCGGCCACCATGCCGAGGCGGACCGGGCGATGGGCTTTTGCCTGTTCAATAACATCGCCGTAGGTGCCGCCCACGCTCGTGCCGTATACAAGGTGCGCCGCGTGGCCATCGTTGACTTCGACGTCCACCACGGCAACGGCACCGCCGCCATCTTCGAAGGCCGCAAGGGCTTCTTTTATCTTTCCAGTCACCAGCAGCCGCTGTTCCCCGACACTGGAGACCCCAGCAAGAACCGGCGCCAGAACATCTTCAACCTTGCCCTGCCGCCCTACACCAGCGGCCTGGATTTCCGCCCCGTGTTCCAGGACGAGCTGCTGCGGGAGTTGGACGAGTTCGCACCGGAGCTGATCTTCATCTCAGCCGGCTTCGACGCCCATTACGAGGATCCCTTGGCCAACCTGCGCCTCAACGAACGCGATTTCGGCTGGATCACCGAAGAGATCGTCACCATCGCCCGCCGCCACAGCAAGGGACGGGTGATCTCGGCGCTGGAAGGCGGCTACAACCTTGACGCTCTGCGCCGCTCGGTGATCGCCCATGTCAGCGCGCTGATGGGCTGACAACGGCAGCGCGCTGGCCGCCGGACGCCGCTCAGGGGCGATGCGGGCGGGCCAGGTACTCGCGCGAGCGCATCTCCTGCAGGCGGCTGACGGTGCGCTCAAACGCGAAGCGCAGGTGGTAGCCCTGATAGAGTTCCTCGGGCGGCACGGCCGCCGTGCAGAGGAAGTTGACCGCCCGGTCGTAGAACTCGTCGATCATGGCAATAAAGCGCCGCGCCTCATTGTCCTGCTCGCCGGCCAGCCTGGGAATGCCCGACACCAGCACAGTATGGAAGCGGCGACCGATCTCGATGTAGTCGGAGGCGCTGCGCGGGCTACCGCAGATGGCGGCGAAATCGAACCACACCACATTGTCGGCCAGCCGCCGGGTCGGGATCAGGCGCCCGGCGATCTCCAGCTGGGCGTCAGCCTGGCCTGGCCCGCCGGCCAGATGCTCGAACTCCTGCGCGAACAACTGCTCGCTGCGCTCGTCGGCAGGAGTGTGATAGATCTCCACCCGCTCCAGGTAGCGCAGGCGGTAGTCGATCCCGCTGTCGACGTTGAGCACCGTGGTATGCCGCTTGATCAGCTCGATGGCGGGCAGGAAGCGCGCCCGCTGCAGCCCGTCCTTGTACAGCTCGTCCGGCGGAATGTTAGACGTCGCCACCAAGGTCACACCTTCGGCGAACAGACCTTCCAGCAAACCGCCGAGCAGCATGGCGTCAGCGATGTCGGTGACGAAGAACTCGTCAAAACACAGCACCCGGGTGTCGGCCGCGATCCGGGAGGCGATCAGTTGCAAAGGGTTTTGCCGGTCGCGGTTGCGGCGCAGCTCGTCGTGCACCAGCTGCATGAAATGATGGAAATGCAGCCGCCGCTTCTCCGGAAACGGCAGGCTATCGAAGAACACATCCACCAGATAAGTCTTGCCGCGGCCGACTCCCCCCCACAGATACAGCCCCTTTACCGGCTCCCGCGCCGGCCGTCGCAATCGCTGCATCAGGCGCTGCAACCGGTTCGGCCGCGGCTGCTCCAGAAGGGCCTCGTAAATCGCCTGCAGATGCTGCACAGCCCGCTCTTGGGCCGGGTCGTAGGAAAAATCCGGCCGCTTGAGATCGGCCTGGTAACGCTGCCAAGGAGTCATCGAATTCCATGCTTGGATCGCGCGGGGCAGTCGTCTGCACCGCTTGGACCGGGAGTTATCGTTGCGTCTGGGCTAGCCGATGACGCGGCCGCATTATAAAAGAAAGGCGCCGGCAGATGCCGGCGCCTGTGCGTCATAAAGCGAAGGAATCAGCTATTTATCGGGCTGCGGCGTCATTCGCAGATAAGGCCTGAGCTCGCGCCAACCCTTGGGGAATTTTTGCTGCAGCTCTTCGGGGTCGGTGATGGAAGGCAGGATGACGCACTCGTCGCCCTGCTGCCAGTTCTCCGGCGTGGCTACCGCGTAGTTGTCGGTCAGCTGCAAGGAATCGATGACCCGCAGTATCTCACCGAAATTCCGGCCGGTACTCGGCGGATAGGTGATGGTGGCGCGGATCTTCTTCTGTGGATCAATAATGAACACCGAGCGCACGGTGGTGGTCGCGCTGGCGTTGGGATGGATCATGTCGTAGAGCTCGGCCACCTTACGGTCATGGTCGGCGATGATGGGGAAGTTGACCGTAGTCCCCTGGGTCTCGTTGATATCCTCGATCCAGCCGTGGTGAGATTCCACCGGATCGACGCTGAGCGCGATCGGCTTTACGTTGCGCGCCTTAAACTCATCGGCCAGCTTGGCGGTTCGGCCCAGCTCGGTGGTACAGACCGGGGTAAAGTCGGCCGGGTGGGAATACAGCACGACCCAGCTGTCGCCGGCCCACTGGTAGAAATCGATAGGCCCTTCGGTGCTGTCCTGGGTGAAGTTCGGCGCAGTGTCTCCCAGTCGAAGCGTCGCCATGTTTCCTCCTGCCCGCTACGGGCTGCTCGTCCCTGTCGCCTCCTGAAGCGTTGTGTGCAAGCCCGGCAGGAGAGAGAACCGCTGCGCGCGGTCAGAACACCTTTTTCACGCCGGACTCGGTCAGCAGCACCACATTTCTGCTGGATCTATAGATCACGCCGCGCCGATGCAAGTCCTTGATGAAATCCCGCTCCTGCTCGGCCGGAAGGTAAAAATAATCGACCCCTTCGATCAGCTCGCCGAGTCGCCGCTTGAACGCCCGGAAGGCATGGCCCTTGACCGCACCGGCCTGCTCGTCGAGCTGGCGGAAGCTGTAGCAAGGCACACCGTGGTACAGAACGGGCGTTTGACCTGGCATGAACCTGCTCCCCAGAACCTATAATCAGCGGATCCGCTGCGCAGACCTCATGGAAAAGGGCATATGGAATTTCTACAACACTACGGCCTCTTCCTCGCCAAGACCATCACCGTACTGATCGCGGTGCTGGTGGCCGCCGCCGCACTTTCCGGCCTGGGTAGCTGGACTCGCGGCGGAACCCGCGAACGCTTGCTGGTCACCCCCCTCAATCGCCACTACGACGAATTCCGGCATGCCCTCGAAAGCAAGCTACTGAACCGCAAGAGCGCCCGCCGCCTGGCCAGACAGCGGGCCAAAGCGCGCAAGCTGGCTGCCGCCCAGCGGCGGGTCTTCGTGCTGGATTTCGACGGCGACATCCATGCCTCACAGGTCGAGAGCCTACGCCAGGAAATCTCCGGCATCCTCACCGTGGCCACACCGGACGACGAGGTGGTGGTGCGGCTGCAAAGCAGTGGCGGGCTGGTGCCGCATTACGGCCTGGCCGCAGCCGAGCTGGCCCGACTCAAGAACCGCATCAAGCAGCTGACCGTTTGCATCGACCGCATCGCCGCCAGCGGCGGCTACCTCATGGCCTGCGTTGGCGACCGCATTCTCGCCAGTCCCTTCGCCATGATCGGCTCCATCGGCGTGGTGGCCCAGCTGCCCAACTTCCATCGCCTGCTGAAGAAGCACGACATCGATTACGAGCTGCTGACCGCGGGCGACTACAAGCGCACGCTCACCCTGTTCGGCGAAAACACCGAGCAGGGACGGCAGAAGCTGAAGGAGGAGCTGGAAGACATCCATGCCCTGTTCAAGGATCACATTCGCCGCTTTCGGCCCCAGCTGGACATCGACCGTGTTGCCACCGGCGAGTATTGGCTGGGGGAACGCGCGCTCGACCTCGGGCTGGTCGACGAGCTGCGCACTAGCGACGACTACCTGCTCGAGCTGAGCGAGAAGGCGCAACTGCTGCAGCTGCGCTACCAGCAACGCCAGCCGATCAGCAAGCGACTCACGCTGTCGCTGGCCTCCCTGCTGCGCGAGGCGCGCGAGCAGTTGTTGCCTTGACCGAGGTGGGTGCGCTCAGGCGCTCTCGCGCTTGCGTAGAAGAAAGTGGTAAACACCGTCGGCTTCATGATGGGCCACCATCTCGTGGCCCGTCTTGCCGCAAAAGGAAAGAAAGTCCACCACCGAGTGCGGATCGGTGGCGCGCACCCGCAGCACCTCGCCCGGCCGCATGGTGGCCAACTGCTTCTTGGTCTTGAGGATGGGCAGCGGACAATTCAGCCCGCGCACATCCAAGTCGTGATCGAATTCCTGCATCATGTGCTCCCGCCAAACGGCCGGCCACCTACCGGCGCCGGCCCGTTTCCGTGTATTGTTGGCAACGGCCCTGCCGGGTCAAGGTCGGCGTCCGCCTGACGCCGGCTCCGGTCAGGCCGACATTTAACCGCATTTTGCGAAGCGTGTGGTTGCCGCGCTCGACGGTTCTCCACATGCTTTCCGACTTGCACGGTTCCACGGATTCTAGGGAAAGGAAGAAGTTGCTATGCGGGCATCCATGAAAATCACCGTGGCCGCTCTGCTCGCCCTGAGCCTCGCTCTGAGCGGCTGCCAAACCACCAACCCTTACACCGGCGAACAGCAGACCAGCAAGACCGCCATCGGCGCTGGCATTGGCGCGGTTGCCGGCGCGGCCATCGGCGTACTCAGCGGCGACAATGCCAAGGAGCGCCGGAAACGGGCCCTGATCGGCGCCGGAGTAGGCGGCCTGGCAGGCGCTGGGGTCGGCCAGTACATGGACCGTCAAGAGGCACGGCTGCGCGAGCAGCTGCGCGGCACCGGGGTCAGTGTCACCCGCATCGGCGACGAGATCATCCTCAACATGCCGGGCAACATCACCTTCGCCACCAATTCCTACGAGATTCAGCCCAGCTTCATCAACGTGCTCCACTCGGTGGCGCTGGTGCTCAAGGAATACCCGAAGACGGTGATCGAGATCGCCGGCCATACCGACAGCACCGGCAGCGTCGACTACAATCAGCTGCTGTCCGAGCGGCGGGCGGAATCGGTCGCCAACGTGCTGCGCAACCAGGGGGTGGCCAACAATCGTTTGATCGTGGTCGGCTACGGACCGCACCGCCCCATCGCCAGCAACAACACCCCGGAAGGGCGGCAGCAGAACCGGCGGGTAGAGCTGACCCTCTCGCCGCTTACCATCAACTGAGCGCGGTCTCCGGACTCGCGGAAGAAGGGCGCGCAAGCGCCCTTCTTCATGTCTGGCCGCGCATCAGCTCGCCCAGAGGCTGATCATGGCTTGCCACACCGGGACGTAGCGGTCGATCAGCAGCAGGGCGAAGATCCCCAGCAGGTAGGTTATCGAGAAGCGAAAGGCGCGCATGGGCAGATCCGGCCGGCCGGAGACCAGCAGCGCGACCGCATAGCCCAGATAGCAGGCATTGAGGATCGAGGCGCCGGTCAGGTAAAGCCAGCCGCTCATCCCGGTGGAGAACGGCAGCAGGGTCACCGCGGCCAGCAGGATGGTATAGAGCAGTATCTGCAGCCGGGTGAAGCGGTCGCCGTGGGTCACCGGCAACATGGGAATGTCGACCCGAGCGTACTCTTCCCGCCTATGCACCGCCAGGGCCCAGAAATGGGGCGGCGTCCAAACAAAGATGATGAGAAACAGCAGCAGTGCGTGCGGGTCGACTTGGCCGGTGACCGCAGTCCAGCCGAGTACCGGCGGCGCTGCACCGGCAGCGCCGCCGATCACGATATTCTGCGGCGTGGCTCGCTTCAGATACAGGGTGTAGATAAAGGCGTAGCCGATCAAGGACAGGAAGGTCAGCCCGGCGGTGAGCGGGTTGACCAGGAAATACAAAATGCCCAGGCCGACCGTGCCGATCACGGCAGCGAACAGCGCCGCCTGCGCGGTGCTCAGCTGCCCGGTCGGCAGTGGGCGGGCGCGGGTGCGTGCCATGCGGGCGTCGATATGGCGATCCACCAAATGGTTGATGGCTGCTGCAGAGCCGGCGCTGAGCGCAATGCCCAGGCTGCCGACGGTCAACGCCCACCAGGGCAGCATGCCGGGCGTGGCCAGCAGCATGCCGACGACGGCGGTAAACAGCATAACCGCAACCACGTTGGGCTTGCATAGCTCCAGGTAGTCCCGCCACTGGAAGGCAATGCGGGGCCAGGCATCCCCGCCCAAGCGCTGCTTGCTGGTACTCACGTTCGACATGACTTCACCCTCCCGTCGCGGAGCCGGCCACGGCTCTGCCGACTTTCAGCTCCCTTCCCTGCCAGCGCACGCCCAGGGGCTGAGGGCGCAGCGCATGGCAGAGGCTCAGCATCGTCAGCAGCAACAATGCCGCCACGCCGTTATGAGCCACCGCCACCGGCAGCGGCAGACTGAGCAGGACATTGGCCACCCCCAGGGCAAACTGCAGGATCACCAGCGCCCCCGCCGTCGCTGCCAGCCGACGAGCTGGGGCGCTGGCCCCGCTGCCCACGATCAGCGCCGTCACCAAGCTCAGCACGGCGATCAGGGTCACCAGCGCGCCCAGACGATGGGTCAGCTGGATGGCGACCCGGGCCGGGTTGTCCAGCACCCCGAACTCATAGTCGATGCCGAGCCCACGCCAGAGCACGAACGCTTCTCGGAAATCCGCCGCCGGCCACCAGGCCCCATTGCAGGTAGGGAAGTCGGTGCAGGCCAGTGCCGCATAATTGGTGCTAGTCCAGCCACCCAGGGCAATCTGGCCCAACACGATCAACAGCACGGCCAGGGTCAGGCGGTACTGCAGCAGGCCGCTCTTGCCGGCGGCGACCAGCCAGCCGCTTTGCCGCAGCACCAGCCACCACAGCAAGGCCAGGATGGCCAAGCCGCCGAGCAGATGGGCAGTCACAATGATGGGCTTGACCAGCAGGGTCACAGTCCATTTGCCTAGCAGGGCCTGGAAGATCACTAGCCCCAACAATCCGGCGCTGGCGCGGCCGCGCCAGTCGTCGCGCCAGGCAATGGCCGCTGCTAGCGGCAAGCCGATGGCGGCGACCGACAGCAAAGCGGCCAGCCCGATCCGTCCTCCCACATAGGCGAAGATTCCCCCCGCAGCGACGGCAGCGGCGCCGATCAGCTGGTAGCGCCGTGCCGGTCGCTGCCAGTTCGCCAGCAACGCCAGGGTAAGCACCAGCAATCCCAGCGCCGCCGCGACGAAGCGGTGCAGCTGCTCCTTCCAGGCCTTCTCGACTTCCACCGGCCGCTGCGGGAATGCGGCGTTGGCGGCGATGATGTCACTCTCGGCCCGCGGCCAGGTGAGCTGACCGTAGCAAACCGGCCAATCCGGACAACCGAGCCCGGCGTCACTCAGGCGCACGTAGGCACCCATCACCACTACTCCCAGGGCCAGCAGGCAGGCCAGCAGGCTTAGCCGAAAAAACCAGCGCTCAACCATGGCCAACTTCCCGGCGGCGCAACCGCTCGATTTCCTCATTCGACAGCCGCAGCAGGCGCCGGAGATCCTTGAGCAGCCCGGAGGCATCGAACGGCGCCGCATAGCGCATCATGCGATACTCGAAGGGGTCGACGATGTGCACCGCCAGCGCAGCCCCGTTGCCGCTGGCCAGGCTGCTGGCCTGCGCGGCCGGCAGCCGCAGCAGCGCCACGCCCGCCGGCATGGGTGCTGGCGCGGCAACGCCATTCGGCAGCGCCAGCAGCAACTGCACGCGGCCGGCATCCTTGTTGAGCGCAATGCGTACGCGCTGCAGTCCATCCAGGGCCTGCCGGCAGTCGTCGCCGCATTCGCTCGGCACCACCAGCAGCAGGCTCCACAGCCCGGCGAACAGATCGGTACCGGCGGCACCACCCAGTACCAACTCCGCCACCGGCCGCGGCGGCTGGATCAGCTCTCCGTGATGGGTCAGGCTGGCCGGGCGCCAGCCCGACAGCACCAGCAGCCAGGCCAGCAGCGCCGGGGCGAAGAACAACGCGAACAGCAGGATCAGCCCGACGCGGCCGCGCCAGGGACTGCCGTGCCGCTTAGCCCTTGGCAGCGTTTTCGACGCGACGGATGTTGACGACCACATAAATCACCACCAAGGCCAAGGCCAGCCCGAACCACTGCACCGCATACCCCACGTGCGTCGCCGGCCCCATCTCGGTCACCGGCCGCCAGTCGCGGCGAAAGCCCTGCGGCTGGTCCGGGTCCAGCCGAATCAAATACGGCAGCAGCGGATAGGGCAGCCGCTGCGCCAGCAGGTCGAAATCCAGGTACTGCAGCCGCAGCGGCCAGCCTGTCTCGCTGCTCGCCTCCCCCAGCCGCAGGCCGGCGCTCGGTCCCTTGTCGAGCACGCCCCGCACATGCACCTGCGGCTCTTCGATCGCGACCTCGGGCAGCTGGCCGCGGTCGAGCGGCGCCGGCACCCAGCCCCTGTCCACCAGCACCGCCCATTCGCTGCCGGCCAGCCGCAGCGGCGTCAACACCAGATAGCCCTGGCGGCCAGCGCGAATCTGGTTGTCCAGCAGTAGCTGACGGTCGGCGTCATAGCGCCCACGGGCCTCGACACGGCGTTGCGCCACGGCCGGGTAGTCCGGCTGGACGGCGTTCAGGTTCACCGCTTCCTGCTGCGCGGCAGCCGCCAGCTGCGCCAGCCAGGCCCGCTTTTGCTCCGCCCGGTCCAGCTGCCAGAATCCCAGCCCCAGCAGCAGCGGCAGCAGCAGCAGCACCGCCAGCGTCGGCCACAGGCCGGGCCGGAAACGATAGCGGCACCTGGTTACCGCGCCCATATCTCTTGCCGCGGAGTCGGTGCCACGCTCGGAGCCGGATTGCCGGCGACCTGTCCGCGGCTTCCCGTATACTGGAAGTCGAACCCTCTCATGGGGAATGCCGAATGTCGCCATGGATCAAGCTTTTCATCATCGTCATGCTGCTCGCCATCCTGACCAGCCTGGGTGCGGCCCTGGTGTTCCTGCTCCGGGACTCGAGCCGCTCCAAGCGAACCGCCTGGGCTCTGACCGTGCGCATCACCTTGTCGGTGGTGTTGTTCCTGACGCTGCTAATCGGCATGGCGACCGGCGTGATCATCCCCCATCCCGCGTTTTGAGCACCTTGCCGTCGGTATTCCGGCTCCGCTACAGGACATAGACGAAGATGTACAAGCCCAGCCAGACCACGTCGACGAAGTGCCAGTACCAAGCCACGCCTTCGAAGCCGAAGTGGTGCCCTGGCGTGAAGTGACCGCGCATGCAACGCAGCGTGATCACCAGCAGCGCCACCGTGCCGATGATGACGTGCACGCCGTGGAAGCCGGTCAGCATGAAGAAGGTGGAACCGTAGATGCCGGTGTCCAGCCGCAAGTTGAGCTCGCGGTAGGCGTGGATGTACTCGTAGCCCTGGAAGATTAGGAAGGTCGTGCCCAGCAGCACCGTAGCCCACATGAACAGCACCAGCTTGAGGCGCTGGTTGGCCTTGAGAGCATGATGGGCGATAGTGAGCGTCACTCCGGAGGTCAGCAGCAGCAGGGTGTTGATGGTCGGCAGCGGCCAGGCACCCATGGGCTCCCATTCCAGATGGCCGAAGCCCGGCCCCGCGGTCGGCCAGCGCAGGTTGACGGAATCCCACAGCAGCTGGTTAGTGACGATGTCCTCCCCGCCCAGCCAGGGCACCGAAAACACCCGCGCATAGAACAAGGCACCGAAAAAGGCGCCGAAGAACATCACTTCAGAGAAGATGAACCAGGTCATACCCCAGCGGAAGGAGCGATCGACCTGGGAGTTGTAGACACCCGAGACGCTTTCGTGGATGACCGTCCCGAACCAGCCGAAGAACATGACCGCCATGATGGCGGCACCAACCAGCAGCGGCCAGATGCTCCAGTCGCCGTTGAAATAGCCGGACGCGCCGACTACCGAGGTGGTCAGTCCGATGCAACCGACCAACGGCCAGTAACTGCCGTGCGGAACGTAATAACCGCCTTGTGCCTGAGCCATGTCTCCCCCTTGGATCGCAAGTCGTTCCTCAATTTGGCTGTTGGCCGCTGATGTCGTACAGGGTGTAGGACAGCGTCACCACTTCCACGTCCTTGGGCAGCGTGGGCGAAATGAAGAACGTCACGTTCATGTCACGCCCCTCCCGCGGTTCGAACACTTGCTGCGAGTAGCAGAAACAGTCCGGCTTGGCGAAGTGGCGTGCCGCCCGCGACGGTGCCACGTTGTAGCTGGCCTGCCCTACCAGCCGGCGATCGAGCAGGTTCTCGGCGTAGTAGGTGGTGGTGTAGAGCTCGCCCGGATGCACCTGCATCTTGGCCGTGGTCGGCCGGAACACCCAGCCGGCGTTGTTGTTGACCGTGGCCAGGAACTCCACCGTGACCAGGCGGCTGGCATCGACCTCGTAGTCAGCCGCCACCACCGTCGCCGATTGCTGCGACAACCGACCGCCCAAGCCAGTGATGTCACACAGCACCCGGTACAACGGCACCAGGGCGAAACCGAAACCGAACATGGCCACGGCCACCAGCCCCAGCTTTAGCACCAGCGTCCGGTTGGCGTTCTTGCTCGTCATTGCATTTGCTTGACGATGGCGCCCACATAAAACACCAGCGCCATGATCACCAGCAGCAGAACCGTCCAGCGAATCCGGCGCCGCAGACGCGCATCATCGTCTCCTCCTCGTCTCATCGTCTCTCCCACGCCGACGTCAACGGGCTGGCGCTTCCGTTTCCGGGATCACCGGCGGCGTGGTGAAGCTGTGATAGGGAGGCGGCGAACTCAGCGTCCATTCCAACCCCTCCGCGCCGTCCCAAACCTTGGCCGGCGCCTTTTCGCCGCCGCGCACGCACTTGATGATCACCCACAGGAAAATCAACTGGGCAAAACCGAAGCCAAAAGCGCCGATAGTGGAAATCATGTTGAACTCGGCGAACTGCAGCGCGTAGTCGGGAATGCGGCGCGGCATTCCGGCCAGGCCGAGGAAATGCTGCGGGAAAAACAGGATGTTGACGAAGATCACCGACAGCCAGAAATGCCACTTGCCGAGCCGCTCGTCGTACATGTGCCCGGTCCACTTGGGCAGCCAGTAGTAGGTGGCAGCGATGATGGAGAACACTGCACCCGTCACCAGCACATAGTGGAAATGAGCCACCACAAAGTAGGTATCGTGGTACTGGAAATCAGCCGGTACGATGGACAGCATCAGGCCGGAGAAGCCGCCGATGGTGAACAGAATGACGAAAGCAATGGCGAACAGCATGGGCGTCTCGAAGGTCAGCGAGCCGCGCCACATGGTGGCCACCCAGTTGAACACCTTCACGCCGGTGGGTACCGAGATCACCATGGTGGCGTACATGAAGAACAGCGAGCCGGCCAACAGCATGCCCACCGTGAACATGTGATGCGCCCATACCAGGAAGGACAGGAAGGCGATCGAGGCGATGGCGTAGACCATGGAGCTGTAGCCGAACAGCGGCTTGCGGGAGAAGGTCGGGATGATCGCCGAGATGATGCCGAAGGCCGGCAGGATCATGATGTAGACCTCGGGGTGCCCAAAGAACCAGAAGATATGCTGGTAGAGCACCGGGTCGCCGCCGCCGGCGGCGCTGAAGAAGGTGGTACCGAAGTACTGGTCGGTCAGCAGCATGGTGATGGCGCCCGCCAGCACCGGCATCACGCCGATGATGAGAAAACCGGTGATCAGCCAGGCCCAGGCGAACATGGGCATCTTCATCAGCGACATGCCCGGCGCGCGCATGTTGAGCACGGTAGCGATGACGTTGATGGCGCCCATGATGGACGAGATACCCATCAAGTGGACCGAGAAGATCACGAACGGGAAGGACATCCCATGCTGCAGCATCAGCGGCGGGTACATGGTCCAGCCGCCGGCAGGCCCGCCGCCCGGCATGAACAGGGTCGACAGCAAAATGGCGAAGGCGAACGGGAGCAGCCAGAACGACCAATTGTTCATGCGCGGCAGCGCCATGTCGGGAGCGCCGATCATGATGGGGATCATCCAGTTGGCCAGTCCCGTGAAGGCCGGCATGACCGCGCCGAAAATCATGACCAGGGCGTGCAGCGTGGTCATTTGGTTGAAGAAGTAGGGGTCCACCAGCTGCAAGCCCGGCTGGAACAGTTCGGCGCGAATGATCAGCGCCATGGCCCCGCCGATGAAGAACATCACCAGCGAGAACACCAGGTAGAGCGTGCCGATGTCCTTGTGGTTGGTCGTGAACAGCCAGCGCTGGAAAAAGTTGCTGGGTGGGCCATGGTGCTCGGCTTCGTGAGTCATCGCCGTCATTGCAATTCCTCCTCCTCCAATCCTCAGCGAGCAGCGCGCACGTCAGCCGGCCGAATCAGCTCACCGGTGTCGTTGCCCCAGGCGTTGCGCTTGTACGTGACGATGGCGGCCAGCTCCGCATCGCTGAGATGCGCGAAGGAAACCATGGCGGTGCCCGGCACGCCGCGCAGCACCACCTCCAGATGGGCGTCGATGTCGCCGGCAACCACGGGACTGCCCTTGAGCGCCGGGAACATGGGCGGCATGCCCGTGCCGTCGGCCTGGTGGCAAGAGGCGCAGTTGGTTAGGTAAGCCTGTTCGCCCAGCTGCATCAGCTCCGCCAAGGTGGGCTCGGCGACCACGTCCTGCGCCGCCGCGGCCGCCGGTGGCAGTGCTTGCTGCGGCTGGCTGGCCGGCGCCGGGTTCGCCGCCTGCGCAGGCTCCTGCCGGCCCGGCGCCATGCGTGCCTTTTGCTCCTCCACCCAGGCGCGGTACTCATCTTCCGGCACCGCCTTGACGACGATGGGCATAAAGGCATGGTCGCGCCCGCACAGCTCGGCGCATTGGCCGCGGTAGATGCCCGGCTCCTCAATGCGCGTCCAGAGCTCGTTGATGTAGCCGGGTATGGCGTCCCGCTTCCAGCCCAGGGCCGGCACCCACCAGGAATGGATGACGTCGTTGGACGTCAGCAGGAAGCGGATCTTCTTGCCCACCGGCACCACCACCGGGTTGTCCACCTCGAGCAGGTAGTTCTCCACCTCGCGCGGCTTGATCACCGGATTACGCTGACGGGCGAGATCGCTTTGCCGGTCCAGGCTGCTGATGAAACTGATGCCTTCGTCCAGGTACTCATAGCCCCAGCGCCACTGGTAGCCGGTAACCTTGATGCTGAGGTCGGAATTGCTGGTGTCCTCCATCACTACCAGGACCTTGGTCGCTGGCACCGCGATGGAGATCAGGATCAGCATAGGGATGACGGTCCAGACGATCTCCACCGTCGTGTTGTGGTGGAACTGAGCCGCCACCGCTCCCTTGGAGCGGCGGAACTTGATGACCGAGTATATGATGGCGCTGAAGACCAGCACCCCGATGGCGGTGCAGATCCACAGCAACAGCATGTGCAGACCGTAGACCTCGCGGCTGACGCTGCTCACGCCCGGCGTCATGTTCAGCGCGAAGTCGGCATGGGCAGTCCCTGCGGCCGCGAGCAGCCCGAACACTACCCCCCCAGCGCGAGCCGCCGATTTCTTGCTCTCCAACCTCATCCCCTGCAGTCTCCAACAGTGAGCGATGCCGTGTCCGCGACTCAGACACGTCTTACCGATCCCCCCATCGGGCCGATGCAACGCCGCAGCAGCTGCGCCAGCTCGGCCCTCTCCCTGTCGTGCAGAAAGTGCCCGATCTCGATCGCTGTGCCGCGCGATCGAAGTACCAGCCGGCTGGGATACCAGCGATGGCCGGAAGGCAGCAGGGCGACCTCGGTCCAGTAGGTCTGCAGCGTCCAGCGGTATTCACCGTGGCGGCGTCCCTGCCGGACCTCGATGAAATCGCCCCGTATGTTCACAACGTCCCATTCGTTCGATCGGTAGGCGCTGACATAGAGCGCCCAGCCCAATGCCCAGACCGTTGCCCCAGCGTAGACGAGTACCGGCTAGAGGCCACGGAGACTGAGCGCGACCGCCACACTCAGCAGGGCCGTGGCGATCGCTGAATAAATGAGCAGGGTTTGCCTCCAATTCGTTGTTATGTTCGGCTGCAGGGTGATGCACCAGTAGCCGTCCGTTGGTCCTTCCTCCACGGCTACCATGCAAACCCTCCCCCGCCTTGGATGTCCGCCAATACCCCCCCGCGCGGGACATCGTTGCGAAGCGCGCATGCGCGCACGATCCGGTTTACTTACCGATTGAGTGTAGCAGCAGAAAAAAGGAGGGAAAGGAAGAAAAGGCTGTCAAGCGCCTTCTGGCGACCTTTTGGGCAGGAATGAGGCTAGGGACTTCCCCAGGATTTCGGCCGCCACCAGGGCGGCGCGATCGGAGGCCGTCCAGGGCAATGTACCCAGCAGCGGCGCCGGCAGGCGGGCCCGCAAGTCTTCGACCTGCGCTTCCGCCAGCGGGTCGGCAGGATCGATGAGATTGGCGATCCAGCCCGCTAGCCGCAGGCCGTCGGCCTGCACCGCCTCGACCGTGAGCAGGGCGTGGCTGAGGCAGCCCAGCCGCACGCCCACCACCAGAATCACGTCCAGTCCGAGCCGCTGTGCGATCGCCGCCATGCTGGTCCGCTCGTCCAGCGGCACCCGCCAGCCACCAGCACCCTCGACCACCGCCACCTCGGCCGCCCGGGCCAGCTGCCTGTACGCGTCGGCGATGCGGTCCAGGCAGATCGGCCGGCCTGCCTGACGAGCCGCCAGGTGCGGCGCGATTACCGGCGCGAACGCGAATGGATTGACCAGTTCGTAGGGAAAGCCGCCGCCGGCCGCGGCCAGCAGCGCCTCGGCGTCCTCGTTGCGCAATCCCTCGGCGGTGATGCGGCAGCCGCTGGCGACCGGCTTGAACGGCGCTACCCGCAACCCTTGCCCCCGCAGCGCCAGCACCAGGCCCTGCGCGGCCAGGGTCTTGCCGACCCCGGTATCAGTGCCGGTTACGAACAATCCGTACATCGTCGTCACCTCCGTCGCCGGCCGATGCTGGCGACGGGAACGCCGATTGCGCTGCCGGCCTGGCGCCGCACCGGCATCTCCGGCACCCAGGCATGGCCGTAGACGATCTCGCAGGTCGCCGGCAGCCGGCCGTCCGGCAGTCGCCAGCGCTCGTAAGCGGTCCGCAGCGCGCTGGCGGCGCGCTTGGGCGTCAGCCCGGCGCGCCGAGCGGTAGCCAGGTTGCAGCCGCCGGTCTCGCGCAAATCCCGCACCAGGGCATCCAGATCCGGGTAGGTCAGGTTGATGTACTCGGCTTCCATGACGGGATCGCTGAAGCCGGCCCGCACCAAGGCATCGCCAACGTCGTGCATGTCGATGAACTCGTGCACGTGGACTAGATCGTCCACCTCGGCCCAGGCCTGCCGCAGCTCTTTCAGGGTGTCTGGCCCCAGACTGGAGAACAGCACCAACCCTCCCGGCCGCAGCACCCGCAAAAAGCCGGCAAAGGCTCGGTCGAGATCGGGCAGCCACGGCAAGGTCAGGTTGGAAACCAGCAAATCGATACTGCCTGGGCGCAGCGGCAGTGCCTCCGCATCCGCCGCCAGACACAGCGGCCGCCGCCAGAAGCGGCCCCGCTTCCTGGCCCGTCGCAGCATGGCTGGCGCCAAATCCAGCGCCAGTACCTGTGCCTGCGGATACCGCCGCAGCAAATCGGCGCTGACCTGACCGGTCCCGGCACCCAGGTCCAGGACCCGCTCAGGAGCGATGCGAATCACCTCGAGCCGCTCCAGCAGGCGGCGACCGACCTCCTGTTGCAGCACCGCAGAGCGGTCATAGGTCGCTGCCGCCCGCTCGAAGACTCGCTGGGTCTGCCGCTTGCCGACAAGCCGAAACCGGTAGTCCATCATTGCACCGCTTCCGGCAGCTGCCGCCAGCGCCGCGCCAGCGCCTCCAGCAGAGCATCCACGTCCTCCGGCTCATGCAGCGCCGTCAGCGTCACCCGCAGGCGGGCCGTGCCGGGCGGCACCGTCGGTGGCCGAATGGCGGTGACCAGAAAACCATCCTCCTCCAGCCCGCGACTGAGCACGAGCGCGGCGGAGGCGTCCCCTACAAGAAGCGGCTGTATCGGCGACTCGGATGGCATCAGCGACAGTCCCAATTGCTCGGCGCCGGCGCGGAAGCGCGCCACCAGCAATGATAGCCTCTCCCGCCGCCATTCTTCTTCCCGTACCAGCCGCAGCGCCTGCCGAGTGGCGGCGCACACCGCCGGCGGCGGCGCCGTGGTGTAGATATAGGTACGCGCCTTCTGGATACACCAGTCGATGAGCTCGTCGCTGCCAGCGACGAAGGCACCAAAGCAGCCGAAGGCCTTGCCCAGAGTGCCGACCAGCACCGGTACGTCGTGCTGAGCCAGCCCCGCGGCAGCCACGCTGCCGCGGCCGCCCGGACCGATGACACCGATGCCGTGGGCATCGTCGACCATCAGCCAGGCGCCATGCTCTCGCGCCAGCTGGGCCAGCGCAGCCAGTGGCCCGACGTCACCGTCCATGCTGAACAGGCCGTCGCTGACGATGAGCCGCCGCCGGAACTCACCCTGCGCCAGCAGCGCCGTCAGCGCCGCCACGTCGGCGTGGGGATAGCGGTAGACCTTAGCGCCGCTAAGCCGGCTACCGTCGTAGAGCGAGGCGTGGTTGAGCCAGTCCTGGTATACAGCGTCACCCGGCTTCACCAAGGCATCGATGAGGCCCATGTTGGCCATATAGCCAGTGGAGAACAGCAACACGCGGGAGCGGCCCAGGAAGTCGGCCAGCTCTTCCTCCAGCGCGTCGTGCTCGGCCCGATGGCCGGTGATCAGGTGGGCGCCGCTGCTGCCCACGCCGTGCTCGGCGGCGGCGCGCTGGAAGGCCTGCACCACCCGCGGCTCGGCGGCCAATCCCAGGTAGTCGTTGCTGCAGAACACCCGCAGCCGCCGCCCCTCCAACTCGGCCCAGGCGCCCTGGAAGCGGATGGCGCGGGTGCGCCGATACAGGCCTGCCTCTCGGCGGGCGCGGACCTCGGCAGCAAGGTCCCAGTTCGGCATGGTCAGCAGCAGCCCTGGGCGGTCTGCTCGGCCGGCGCCTCTTCGAAGCTCAGCCCCAACCGCTGGAACAAGCAGCGGTCCCGGTCGGCGTCCGCGTTGTCGGTGGTGAGCAGCTTCTCGCCGTAAAAAATGCTGTTGGCGCCGGCCAGGAAGCAGAGCGCTTGCTGCTCCTCGCTCATCTCGGCACGCCCGGCCGACAGGCGCACGTAGGAGCGGGGCATGAGGATGCGGGCCACGGCGATAGTGCGCACAAACTCGAAACTATCCGGCCGCTCGCGCCCGGCCAGCGGCGTGCCTTCCACCTGCACCAGCTGGTTGATCGGCACGCTCTGCGGATGCTCGGGCAGATTGGCCAGGGTGCAAAGCATGGCAGCCCGGTCGCGCCGCTGTTCGCCCATGCCGACGATGCCGCCGCAGCAGACCTTGAGGCCGGCCTCCCGCACCCGCGCCAGGGTATCCAGGCGATCCTGGAAAGTGCGGGTGGTGATGATCCGTCCGTAGAATTCCTCGGAGGTGTCGATATTGTGGTTGTAGTAGTCAAGGCCGGCCTCCTTGAGGGTCTGGACCTGCCACTCGTCCAGCATGCCAAGGGTGGCGCAGGTCTCGAGGCCCAGCGCCTTGACGCGCCGGATCATCTCCGTGACCTTGGCCAGGTCGCGGTCCTTCGGGCTACGCCAGGCGGCGCCCATGCAGAACCGTGTCGCGCCGGCTTCCTTGGCCCGCCTCGCGGCGGCGACGACCTGCTCGACCTCCATCAGCGGCTCGCGCTTGAGCCCGGTGTCATGGCGCACGCTCTGCGGGCAATAGGCGCAATCCTCGGGACAGGCGCCGGTCTTGATGCTGAGCAGCGAGCTCACCTGGACGGCGTTGGGGTTCCAGTACTGGCGATGGACCGTCTGGGCCCGGAACAGCAAGTCGTTGAAGGGCAACGTGAACAGTTGTTCGACCTCTTCCAGAGTCCAGTCGTGGCGGATGGCTTGTTGTTGCATGTGAACTCCGACAGACAGCTTCGTATGCTGAAGCGATGGTACCGGCCCCAGCGATACTGTCAACCGCAATATTATGGAAAAGGTTTACAGCTGGCTAAGGACTGGCCTGGATTGGCTGCTGCCGCTGCACTGCCGTCTTTGCGGAGAGCAGGTTGCCTGGGAGCTCGAGCTGTGCCCGGGCTGCTACCGCGATCTGCCTTGGCTGAAGACAGCTTGCCGTCGTTGCGCCGAACCGTTGCCGGCCGAACCGCAGACGCTGCTGTGCGGCCGCTGCCTGCGCCGCCCGCCGCCCTTTGACCGAGTGATCGCCCCGCTGCACTTCGCCCCGCCCGTCGACGGTCTGATCCATGCCTACAAGTTCCACGGCGACTTGGCTGCCGGTCGGCTGCTGGCCAACCTGCTGGCCGCCGCCACCACAGCCAGCCGGCCGGAGCTGTTGCTGCCAGTACCGCTGCACGCGCGGCGGCTACGCCAGCGCGGGTTCAACCAGTCCCTGGAACTGGCCCGGCAACTCAGCCGTCAGCGGCGCCTGCCGCTGGCCGACCGGCTGCTGGTACGCTGCCGGGACACCCCGCCCCAACGCTTGCTGCCGGCGTCCGAGCGGCGCGCCAACGTGCGCGGCGCCTTCGCCCTGCGCGGCCCGTTGTCGGCGCGCCATGTCGCCGTGCTGGACGATGTCATGACCACCGGCCAGACCATGATGGAGATCTGCCGTCTGTTGCGGCGCGCCGGTGCCGCGCGCATCGAGGTTTGGGTGGTGGCGCGGGCCTGAGTCGGCGCGACGCGGCGTCAGTAGCAGTCGAAGAGACGCTGCAGCCCGTCCCGGTCGCCCCGCTGCAGCAAGCCCAGCATCAGCAGTATGCGCGCCTTTTGCGGGTTGAGGTTGTCGGCGGTCACGTAGTCCAGGTGCCGATAGGCCTCCAGCGGCACCACGCGCCCTGTGCCCACGCGGCTACTCATGACCACGCGCACGCCGGCCGCAACCGCTTCCCGCAGCGCCCGCTCCTCCTCCCCGGAGCAGCGTCCGGCGCCGGTACCGGCCACCACGATCCCCCGCACCCTGCCCGTGCCGGTCAGGAAACGAATGATGTCGCCGCGGGCGCCGGCATAGGAGTAGACGATCTCCACCTCCGGCAGGGCGGTGATTTCTATCCGAGCGAACTCCGAGCCGCTGGTATGACGACGGGTCGGGGCGCGCAGGAACACCACCCGGTCGTCCGGATCGACGAACCCCAGAGGGCCAAGATCGCCACTGCGGAAGGTCTCCAGCCGGTAGGTGCTAGTCTTGGTCACCTCACGGGCGCAGCTGATCTGATCGTTGAGCACCACCAGCACCCCCTTGCCGCGGGCCTCGTCGGCAGCGGCCGTGCGCACCGCGGCCAGCAGATTGGCATGGGCATCGGTGCTCAGACTGGAGAGAGGCCGCTGGGCGCCGGTCAGCACGATGGGCTTGTCGGTGTCGACGGTCAGATGCAGGAAATAGGCAGTTTCCTCCAGCGTGTTGGTACCGTGGGTGATGACCACCCCATCGTAGCCGTCCCGGCTCAGACTGCGCTGCACCAGCGCGCGCAGCTGCAGCCAATGGTCGGCGCTGATGTGGGTGCTGCTGATGCCGGCCAAATCCTCGACCTCCACCTCGGCCACAGCCCACAGCTCCGGCACGGTCTCCAGCAGCTCCCGGCCCGAGTAATGGCCGGTGACATAGTTTCTGAAATCGGCCCGATTATCGTGGTGGGCGGAGATGGTGCCGCCCGTCGCGATCAGCTTGATTCTCTTCATGCCTGCTGCATCAAGCGGAAGCGCCGGGGACGGGATCCCTGACTACCGGGTAGCAGGGATCGCCCCAGAGCTGGTTCGGATTGTCCATCATGATCTCCAGCATCAGCGGCACGAACTTCTCCAGCAGGGCGACGCAGTCGCGCAACTGACCACGGTTGACACTGCTGTTCCAGGTGGCGCCGCCGTGGATCAGCTGGTTACGCAGGGTGTAAATGCGGCTGAACACGATGGCCAGCACCGCTGCCGTATCGCGCCGCTCCAGCGCGCGCAACGCCGCCTGCCTGGCTTTGGCGAAGCTCTCCTGCCACTGCTCGGCGTCGATCTTGCCATTGTGGTAGGCCCAGAACTCCTGGTGCACGTAGGGATTGTTGAGCAGCACTCGGATGCTGCCAGGAAACTCCCGCCAGATCAGCGCTCCGATCCGCTGCTGCCGGTCTAGCCGGCAGAGGTTGTCGATGAATTGTCGGAACAGCCACTGCTCGGTCAGTCGGGCGCGATCGTCGATGTCGTTGGCATAGGCGGCGTTGAAGGCGATCCAGAGGAAGATGAAGCGTCCATCCAAATCCTCGGCCTGCTCGGCCCGCTGTAGCCAGCTCAGTGCCCGGTGGATGCGCAGATCGAGATTTGGATGATAGCTCTCGCGTTCCTGCCGTTGCCGGCGCTTTAGCCGCTCGTAGTCCATCGCTGCCCCCCCTGCCACAAAGCCGCGGAACCCTTGCCCTGCATCGGCAGCGCCGCGGCCACCACCGGCCGGGCGCCACCGCCATGCTATCAGGTTTGGCCGGGGAGGGCGTGGATGCCCACGCTCACTGCAGCAGGTAATGCAGGAACACGCCGAGGAAGATCGCCCCGCCCAGGTAGTTGTTGTTGAGAAAGGCGCGGAAGCAGCCTTCGCGCGAACGATCGCGGATCAGGTGCTGCTGATAGGCGAACATGCCGGCGGCGGCCACCAGGCTGACGTAGTACAGCCCGCTCAGCTCGGCCCGCAGCCCGATCAGGACCAGGCAGATCAGCATCAGCACCTGCAGCACGCCGATGATGAGCCGGTCGGCATCGCCGAACAGGATGGCGGTCGATTTCACGCCGATCTTGAGGTCGTCGTCGCGGTCCACCATGGCGTACTGGGTATCGTAGATCACCGCCCAGACCACCGCAGCGATGAAGATAAGCCAGGCCACCGGCGGCGTGCTCTCGGTGATCGCGGTGAAGGCCATCGGCACCGCCCAACCGAAGGCGGCCCCCAGCACGACCTGCGGCAGATGAGTGTAGCGCTTCATAAACGGGTAGGACGCCGCCAGCACCACCGCGACGAAGGACATGTACACCGTCAGCCGGTTGAGCAGCAGCACCAGGCCGAAGGCCAGCAGGCACAGCGCCACGAACAGGATCAGCGCATTGCGCGGCGGAATCTCGCCGCGAGCCAGCGGCCGGTCCTTGGTGCGCTTGACGTGGCCGTCGAAGTTGCGGTCAGCGAAGTCGTTGATGACGCAGCCGGCAGCCCGCATCAACAGCATCCCGAGCAAAAAGACGGCCAGAATCTTCGGGGCGGGCATGCCCTCGGCGGCGATCCAGAGCGCCCACAGCATCGGCCACATCAGCAGGAAATTGCCGATCGGCCTGTCCAGCCGCATCAGCCGCACATACGGCATCAGCCCCTGCAGCTCTGGTCGCGGCAAGCGCTCAAACCAGGCTTTGACGGTACGCTGCACCATATTCCAACTCCGGCAGAAACACCTCGGTGACCAGGATAGGGGCGCCGGCGACACTCAGCACGGAACGCCGGGCCCACAGCTGCGGCACGACCGCCGGCTCCACCAGGCGCCGGTCGGGCAGCAGCGGGTCGGCGGCCTGCAGCCGCCGCAGCTCGAATTCGCTGCGCTCGACTTCGCGGCCGGTAAAGAGTACCGCACCCAGCGCACGCGCTCCCAGCCTGCGCAGCAAGCCGCGGCCGCCGCGCAGGCTGGCTTGTGGCATCACGGTACGTCCCAGAATCCACGGCGTCTCGCCGCAGTTGAGCGTGACAATGCGCACCCAGGCCTCCTGCTGCAGCGGCAGCCGCAAGCGCCGCGCCTCGTCGACGCGGGGCCGTCGCCAGCCTTCGGCGAGCACGCGCACCTGGAAGCATTCCCTGCAGTTTGCCCGTATCCGGGCGGTCATCGATCCCGGCGTATCCAGCCAGCTTCGCAACGGAGGCGGCAGTAAGGCATTGAAGACGGCGCGCCGCGGACGCCAATGCAGGTAATTGTTCACGTGGTACATCGGTAAGGACAGCTGCTACGCCCGAGTTCGGGCGCAAACGCAGCCGGGGATCATACCTGAGCGTAGCGCTCGCCGGAACCAACCCAGCGCGCGATCAAGGCCTGGGCCAGCTGCGGCGACTCCTCCAGCAGCCGCCGAGCACCGCGCTGCACCTGCGGCAGCAGCGGCGCATCGCGTACCAGATCGGCGACCCGATAGCGCAGCTCGCCGGTCTGGCGGGTGCCGAGGAATTCGCCCGGCCCCCGCAGTTCGAGATCGCGCTGGGCGATCTCGAAGCCGTCGTTGCTCTCGCGCATAATGCCCAGCCGCAGCCGGGCGTGAGCCGACAGCGGCGGCTGGTACATCAGCACGCAGCTGCTGGCCACCGCGCCGCGCCCCACCCGTCCCCGCAGCTGGTGCAGCTGGGCCAACCCCAGCCGCTCGGCGTTCTCGATGATCATGAGGCTGGCATTGGGCACATCCACCCCGACCTCGATCACCGTCGTGGCGACCAGCAGATCAAGCTCGCCGTGGGCAAACGCCGCCATCACCGCTTCCTTTTCGGCGTTCTTGAGCCGGCCATGGACCAGGCCGACCCGCAGCTCCGGCAGCTCCTCGGTCAGGCGCTCGGCGGTCGCCGCCGCCGCTTGCGCCTGCAGCGCCTCGGATTCCTCGATCAGGGTACAAACCCAGTAGGCCTGCCGACCCTCGGCGCAGGCGGCCCGCACCCGGGCGATGACTTCCTGCCGGCGAGTGTTGGGCACCGCCACAGTGGTAACCGGCGTCCGTCCCGGCGGCAGCTCGTCGATCACGGACACGTCCAGGTCGGCATAGGCTGTCATAGCCAGCGTGCGTGGAATGGGCGTGGCGGTCATGATCAGCTGATGCGGCTGCAGGCCGTCGCGCTCGCCCTTCTCGCGCAGGGCCAGGCGCTGGTGCACGCCGAAGCGATGCTGCTCGTCGACGATGACCAGCCCCAGGCGATGGAAGTGCACGCTCTCCTGGAACAAGGCATGGGTTCCGACCACCACCGCTGCCTCGCCGCTGGCGACGGCCGCCAGGGCGCTTTCGCGTTGGCGCCCGCTCATGCGTCCGGACAGCCAGCCGATCTCCACCCCCAGCGGCCCCAACCACTGCGAGAAATTGCGGAAATGCTGCTCGGCCAGCAGCTCGGTCGGCGCCATCACGGCCGCCTGCCAGCCGCTTTCCACCGCACGCAGCGCCGCCAGCGCCGCTACGACGGTCTTGCCGGAACCGACATCGCCTTGTACCAGCCGCAGCATGGCGCGGGAGCTGGCCAGATCCCGGGCGATCTCGGCATCCACCCGCTGCTGCGCGGAGGTGAGCTGGAAGGGCAGGGATTCCAAGAACCGCCGCCGCAACACGCCGTCGCCTGTCAGCCGCGGCGCCTGCGCCACTTCCTGCAGCTTCTGCCGCAGCCGCAGCAGACTGAGGTGGTGGGCCAGCAGCTCTTCGAAGGCCAGCCGCCGCACCGCCGGGTGGCTGCCGTCGACCAGCGCCGCCAGATCGGCGTCGGCCGACGGCGCATGGATCAGCCTCAAGGCTTCCAGCAGGGGCGGCACCCCCAGCTCCTGCCGCAGCCAGGGTGGTAGCAAATCGTCCAGCGCTCCCGGCGCCTGCGCCAGCTCCAGTGCGGAACGCACCAGCCGGCGCAGCTGGGTCTGGTTCAAACCCTCGGTGGTCGGATACACCGGCACCAGCCCGGCCTCCTCCGTCGCTGGCGACGGCTCGCCCAGCTGGTAGTCCGGATGGGCCATGGTGAGAGTGACCAGGCCCGGACGCACCTCGCCGAAGGCGCGGATGCGCACCCCGCGCCGGAACTGCTTGATCTGGTTGGGGTAGAAGTTGAAGAAAAGCAGCGTGAGCTGTCCGCTGCCGTCGCTGACCCGCACCACCAGCCGCGGCCGCCGGCCACGCACCACCTCGGCCAGCTCGACCCTGGCGTCGATCAGCGCCTGCTGGTCCGGCCGCAGGCTGCCGATAGGCACCACCGTGCCGCGGTCCTCGTAGCGCAGCGGCAGATGCCACAGCAGGTCTTGCACCGACTCCAGCCGCAGTCGCGCCAGCCGTTCGGCCAGCCGTGGCCCGACGCCGCGCAGGCTGCGCAGCGGCCGGCGGGCAAGACTATCACCGGCAAAGGCGGGGATTGCCAGCTCAGCCTCCCAGCACCATCACCGCATCTATTTCCACCGCCGCTCCCCGCGGCAGGCTGGCCACGCCGATCGCCGCCCGCGCTGGGTAAGGCTCCGTGAAGTACTCGGCCATGATGGCATTGACCCGGCCGAAGTGGGCGAGATCGGCCAGGTAGATGGTTAGCTTGACGATGTCGGCCAGGGAGCCGCCGGCAGCCTCGCAAACGGATTGCAGGTTGTCGAACACCTGGCGGATCTGGGCGTCGATGTCCTCGCCCACCAGCTCCATGGTGGCAGGGACCAGCGGGATTTGACCGGAGAGATAAACCGTATCGCCTACCCGCACGGCCTGCGAGTAGGTGCCGATGGCAGCAGGTGCTTGGTCGGTATGGATGGTTTCGCGGGCCATGGCGGCCTCTCCTTCGCAGCTTGGTTGGAATTGGGGAAATCGGCTACGAGCGCCGGCGGGTCAAGCGCACGACGCTATTGAGGACCCGCAGGCGGCGCATCACCCGCGCCAAGTGGGTACGGTCGGTGACGCTGATGGTGAAGCGAATGGTGGCGATCATGCCTTCCTTTTCGTCCAGCATCACGCTTTCGATATTGCTTTCGGCATCGGCGATGGTGGAGGCCAGCTCGGCCAGCACCCCACGCTTGTTGACCATGTCCACCGCCAAAACCACAGGGAATTCGCCCTGGACCTTGTCCTCCCACTGGACGTCGATCCATTTGTCGGGGTGATTGCGGTACTCGCGCACGTTAGGACAGTCGCGCTGGTGCACCACCACGCCGCGGCCGGTGCTGGCGAAGCCGACGATGGGGTCGCCCGGGATCGGGTGGCAGCAGCGGGCGAAGGTGACCACGGCCCCCTCGGTGCCGCGTATGACCAGCCTTTGGCCCTGGCGCATGGTCTGCGCCTGCGCCGACTCGCTACTGATGCCGGTCAGCTGCTGCGCCACCAGCCAGGGCATGCGCTGGCCCAGCCCGATTTCCTCCAGCAAGGCCTCGACATTGGCAGCCCCCAGATTCTCGAGCGCTTTCTGCAGCTGTTCACCAGGCAAGGTGTCCAGGGAACAGCCAAGGGCATTGAGCGACTGCTCCAGCAGGCGCCGGCCCAGGTTGACTGCCGCCTCGCCCTTGAGTCGCTTGAGCGACTGCCGGATGGCGGAACGGGCGCGGGCCGTGACCACGAAATCCAGCCAGGCGGGGTTAGGACGGGCACCGGGGGCGGTGATGACCTCCACCGTCTGGCCGTTGCTGAGCTCGGTGCGCAGCGGGGTCAGCCGGTGGTCGACCAGAGCGGCGATGCAGCTGTCGCCGATGTCGGAGTGCACCGAATAGGCGAAATCGATGACCGTGGCCCCGCGGGGCAGCTTCATAATGTCGCCCTTGGGCGTGAACACGTAGACTTCGTCGGGCTGCAGGTCGACCTTGACGCTTTCGATGAATTCCAGCGGGTTGGCCGTGGAGCGCTGCATCTCCATCAAGCCCTTGATCCACTCCCGCGCCCGCGCCTGGGCGGTGTTGCTGACCTGCTCGTTTTCCTTGTACATCCAGTGGGCGGCGATGCCGGACTCGGCCACCTTGTCCATCTCGTAGGTGCGCACCTGGGCCTCGATGCGAATCCGGCGCGGCCCGATCAGGCTGGTGTGAAGGGATTGGTAGCCGTTGGCCTTGGGGATGGCGATGTAGTCCTTGATACGGCCCGGCTTGGGCTTGTACAGCCCGTGCAGGAGACCGAGCACGCGGTAACAGCTGTCGACGTCCTCGACCAGGATGCGGAAGCCATAGACGTCGAAGATGTCCTGGAAGTCGCGGTTCTTGGAGCGCATCTTCTGATAGATGCTCCAGAGATGCTTCTCCCGGCCGATTACCTCCCCGCGCACGCCGGCTTCCGCCATGCTGTTCTCGATGACTTTCTTGACCTGCTCGATGGTCTCGCCACGCACCCCACGCTGGCGCCGCAGCTTTTCTTTCAACACCCGATAGCGCATCGGGTACATGGCGGCGAAGCTCAGATCCTCCAGCTCCACCCGCATGCTGTTGATGCCAAGGCGGTGAGCGATGGGCGCGTAGATCTCCAGGGTCTCCTGCGCGATGCGGCGGCGCTTGTCGGGCCGCATCACCCAGATGGTGCGCATGTTGTGCAGGCGGTCGGCCAGCTTGATCAGGATGACGCGGATGTCCCGCGACATCGCCAGTACCATCTTGCGAAAATTCTCGGCCTGGGCTTCGGCCTTGGACTTGAAGTCGATCTGGGTCAGCTTGCTGACGCCGTCGACCAGCTCGGCGATCTCCTCGCCGAACTCCCGCGCCACGTGCTCCTTGGCGGTAGGAGTATCTTCGATGACGTCGTGTAGAATGGCGGCGGCGATGCTCTGGTAGTCCAGCCGCATCTCGGCCAAGATCTGCGCCACCGCCAGCGGATGGGTGATGTAAGGCTCGCCCGAGAGGCGACGCTAGTGGGCATGGGCCTGAGCGCCGAATCGGTAGGCACGATAGACCAGCTCGACCTGCTCAGGCTCCAGATACGTGCTGAGCAGGCGACAGAGCTCCTCCGCCTTGCGCTCGGGATCGGAGGCAGGGCGCTCGTCTGTTATCGCATGGCCCGCTCGACCCATACCCCAGCTCGATGTCAACTCTCCGCGTCGCCCGCCGCCTGCTCGTCTGCCGCCTCATCGTCGGCCGCAGCCTCCGATGACGCTTGCTGCTGCGGCGGGGCCTTGATCTGATCGAGGTAGCCGGCCGCGATCTCGCGCAGCGCAACCACCGTCGGCTTGTCGTTGTCCCAGTCCACGAACGGAGTCGCCCCGTTGGCGAGCTGACGCGCCCGCTTCGAGGCGACCAGCACCAGCTCGAAGCGATTGCTGACGTGCTCCAGACAATCTTCTACCGTGACTCGCGCCATCTATCCCAAACTCCCAACACCAGTATCGAAATTCGCTCAGGGAACCTTGCAGTCTACCCTCATCGCCGGCTTGCCGGAAGCGGCGGAGGCAAAAACCCCAAAAAATCAATCATCTTCCGCCAGCAGTTCCTGAACCTGCCGGCCCAAGCGCTCGATCTGAACGCTGCAGCGCAAGCGGCGAGCGCGCACGATGGCCTGCAGATCCGCCAGCGCCTCGTCGAAGGAATCGTTCACCAGCACGTAGTCGTACTCGCGGAAGTGCGACATCTCCTTCACCGCCTCCCGCATGCGCTGGGCGATCACGCCATTGCTATCTTGTTTTCGACCGCGCAAGCGCCGCTCCAGTTCAGCCCGCGATGGCGGCAGGATGAAGATGGACACGCAGTCTTCGATCGCCGCCCGCACCTGCCGGCCGCCCTGCCAGTCGATCTCCAAAATGACGTCGGTACCGGCCGCCAGGCTCTCCAGCACCTGGCTGCGGCTGGTGCCGTAATAATTGCCGAAGACCTTGGCGTGCTCCAGGAACTCACCGGCCGCCACCATGCGCTGGAAGGTATCGACGTCGATGAAATGATAATGGACACCGTCGATCTCGCCTGGCCGCCGCGGCCGGGTGGTATGCGACACCGAGACCTTGAGGTCGGGCAGCGAGCGCACCAGGGCATCGACCAAGCTGGTCTTACCGGCTCCAGAGGGGGCGGAAACGATGTAGAGGGTTCCAGTCATCTGCGTGCCTATTCGATGTTCTGAACCTGCTCCCGCATCTGCTCGATGAGCAGCTTCATCTCGACGGCAACGGCGGTGGTTTCGCCGTCGGCGGACTTCGACGACAGCGTATTGGCCTCGCGGTTGAGCTCTTGCATGAGGAAGTCGAGGCGCCGACCGACTGGCTCGCGCCGCTGCAGCACGCGCTGCACTTCGTCCACATGCATGCTCAGCCGCTCCAGCTCCTCTTCCACATCCAGCCGCTGCGCAATGTACACCAGCTCCTGCTCCAGCCGCTGGGGGTCGGGGCTACCGTCCAGCTCGCGCAGCCGGCTGAGCAGCTTTTCGCGCACCTTGGCGTTGACCTCCAGCCGCCGCGCGCGCACCTGCTCCACCAGCGCAGCGATGCGCTGGGCACGCTCGCGGATCAGCTCGGCCAGCTTGGCGCCCTCGCGCTCGCGGCTGGCGATGAAGCCCTGCAGGGCTTGATCCAGCAGCTCCAGCGCCGCTGCGGCGATCGGCTCCAGATCGAGCTCGGTCTGCTGCAGCACACCCGGCATCTTCAGCACGTCGAGCGGGCTAATGGGCGCCGGGTTGGGCAGCTTGGCGGCGACCGCGGCAGCGGCAGTGGCCAGCTGGTCGACATAAGGCCAGTTGATCTCGAGCCCAGTGGTCACGCCCAAGGCCGGCTGAAAGCGCAGCGTGCACTCCATCTTGCCCCGCGCCACGACGGCCGCCACCCGCTCCCGCACCAGCGGCTCCAGCTGCCGCAGTTCCTCGGGCAGCCGCGGCGAGATGTCCAGGTAGCGATGGTTGACCGAGCGCAGCTCCCAGCTCAGCCGCCCCCATTCCTCCACCCGTTCCTGGCGGTCATAAGCGGTCATACTCCGTATCATGGCGACTCCTCGAACTGGTTGCTCTTGCGGCACGGAAATAACGCGCCATCTTACGCGTTCTCCGGGAGGAGCAAAACCACAGGCTTGCGGTTATGGTAGGCTTGCGCCCCCTGGTGTCTTAGTGAGGACAAAGCGATGCGTCCAAGCGGTCGCCGCCCCGACGAACTGCGTCCCGTCAGTATCGTCCGCAGATACAACAAATACGCCGAGGGCTCCGTGCTGATCAAATTCGGCGATACCCACGTGCTCTGCACCGCCAGCGTGGAAGACCGGGTGCCGCATTGGCTGCGCGGCAGCGGCCGCGGCTGGGTCACAGCCGAATACGGCATGCTGCCCCGCTCGACCCATACCCGCAACGAGCGTGAAGCGGCGCGCGGCCAGCAGCAGGGCCGCACCCTGGAGATCCAGCGCCTAATCGGTCGCGCGCTGCGCGCCGCCGTCGATCTGGAGGCGCTGGGCGAGCGGCGCATCATCATCGATTGCGACGTGCTGCAGGCCGACGGCGGCACCCGCACCGCCGCTATTACTGGCGGCTTCGTCGCGCTGTGGGATGCCGTGCGCCACCTGGAACGGCAGGGCCTGATTACCAATCCGGCGCTGCATGGCCAGATCGCCGCAGTCTCGGTCGGCATTTATCGCGGCCAGCCGGTGCTGGACCTGGACTATGAGGAAGACTCCGAAGCCGAGACCGACATGAACGTGGTGATGAACGACGCCGGCGCCTTCATCGAGCTCCAGGGCACCGCCGAAGGCCACGCTTTCCGGCTGGACGAGCTCAACAGCATGGCGGAACTGGCCAGCAAGGGCATTACCGAGCTGCTGGAAATCCAGCGCCAGGTGCTGCAGGACTAGCCCTATGGAAGAAGTGGTGTTCGCCAGCAACAACGCCGGCAAAACTCGCGAAGTTGCCGCCGTGCTTGCCGAACTCGGCATACGCGTGGTTCCGCAATCGGAGTTCAACGTCACCGAGGCCGAGGAGACTGCACCGACCTTCGTCGAGAACGCCCTCATCAAGGCCCGCAACGCCTGCCGCCAGACCGGCCGGCCGGCCATTGCCGACGACTCCGGCCTCGAGGTCGATGCGCTCAACGGCGCCCCCGGCGTCTACTCCGCCCGCTTCGCCGGGCCGGGCGCCACCGACGCCGCCAACAATGCCCGTCTGCTGGAGGCGCTGGCCGACGTGCCGGACGAGCGGCGCACTGCCCGCTACCAGTGCGTGCTGGTCTACATGCGTCACGCCGCAGATCCCACTCCCATCATCGCCCAGGCTTCCTGGGAGGGCAGGATACTGACCGCGCCGCGTGGCAGCGGCGGCTTCGGCTACGATCCGCTGTTCTGGCTGCCGGACCGCCAGCAGACGGTGGCGGAGCTGGACCTGGCCACCAAGAACCGGCTCAGCCACCGCGGCCAGGCCCTGCAGCAGCTGCTGGCCAAGCTGCGCCCTGTCGTCGGCTAACCGACCGTGCTGCACTTCTCCGCGCCACCCCCGCTGAGCCTCTATATCCACCTGCCCTGGTGCGTGCGCAAGTGCCCGTATTGCGATTTCAATTCGCATCCGCTGCGCAGCGCGCTGCCGGAACAGGACTATCTGGAGGCGCTGCTGCGCGACCTGAAGCTGGAAGCACGGCGGGCCGGCGGTCGCCCGGTGCAGACGGTCTTCATCGGCGGCGGCACGCCCAGCCTGTTCAGCCCCGCCGCCATCGAGCGACTGCTCGGCGCCGTGCGTGAGCAGCTCGACCTGCGGCCGGACGCTGAGATCTCCCTCGAAGCCAATCCCGGCACCGTCGAGCAGGAACGCTTCGCCGGCTACCGAGCCGCCGGGGTCAACCGGCTATCCATCGGCATCCAGAGCTTCAGCGACCATAAGCTGCGGCTGCTGGGCCGCATCCACGACGGCGCCGAGGCGCTGCGCGCCGTCGACAGCGCGCGCCAGGCCGGCTTCACCAACATCAACCTGGACCTCATGTACGGCCTGCCGCAGCAAGACGCTGCCGGCGCCCTGGCCGACCTGGAGCAGGCCATCCGGCTGCAGCCCAGCCACATCAGCCACTACCAGCTGACGCTGGAACCCAACACGCTGTTCCATGCCCGGCCGCCAGCCGGGCTGCCAGACGACGACACCTCGTTCGCTATGCAGCAGGCCTGCCAGACCCGGCTGGCCGAGGCTGGCTATCGGCACTACGAAGTCTCCGCCTATGCCCGTCCCGGCCGGGAAGCCAGGCACAACCTCAACTACTGGACCTTCGGCGACTATCTGGCACTGGGCGCCGGCGCTCACGGCAAACTGACCGATCCGCTCCGCGGCGAAATCGTTCGCTACTCCAAGCGCCGCCATCCGCGCGATTATCAGCAACACGCCGGCACCGCCGCCGTCGTTGCTCAAGAGCACCGGCTCACCCCGGCCGACATTCGGCTGGAATTCATGATGAATGCCCTGCGGCTACGGGACGGCTTCCCGATCAGCCTGTGCGAGGCCCGCAGCGGCCTGCCATGGGAAGCGTTCCAGCCAATGGCAACAGAAGCCGTGGCGCGCGGCTGGCTGCGGATCGCGGACGGCCAGGTACGACCTACCGCCAGTGGGCTCCTGTATCTGAACGAGCTGTTGCAGCTGTTCGTGCCGGATCCGGCTTGAATGTCGGCATGGCTGCCTTCATGCTGGCAACCCATCGGCTTTGATCACGCTGATCTGCCCATGAGCACGTACCGCCCCATTCCCTGCCAGATTTACGCCGAGCTGGAGCTGGCGATCATGCACCGGGTCTGGCTGCGGCTGGCATGGACGTCGCCGGCCGGTAGCACGCGGCTGGAGCAGGTCCTGCCAGTCGATCTCCTGACCCGCGCCGGCGAAGAGTTCTTGCTGGCCCGAACCCGCCACGACCAGCCGCTCGAGATCCGGCTCGACCGGATCCGCGGCTTCGCTCCCTTATGAATGCGCTGCCCGCCAGAGCCGGCTTGCTCTGGCGGGCAGATGATGGAGAGGAACGCTGCCGGCTTACTGCAGCGTGCGGATCGCCTCGTTGGAATACTTACTGACGTTGCCTTGCGCATCCACAGCGCGCACCGCGAAATACCAGGAGCCGGTGCCCAGATCTTCGACCAAGTAGCTGTAGCTATGCACAGGACCGCAGTCCGTGGTGCGCCCGGTCTCGGAAAAGGCCATGCCTTCGACATCGACCGTAATGGTCTTGTCGTAGTTGCCGGGCGACAGGCCGTAGCTGATCTCATAAGCGGTCAGGGCGTCGAGACAGCTGCCGTCCTCGCGGGTCACCGGCGCTTCCCAGGTCAGCACCACGTAATGCTTCCCGTCCTGCGGCGGATTGCCGACGCCGCTGCCGCCACC
>Ga0079224_100000068_pt1 | contig 71703 bp, 64 predicted proteins | sample Stecom2015_FD_80414 | JGI IMG/M metagenome (GOLD analysis project Ga0079224, IMG submission 80414) | Agricultural soil microbial communities from Utah to study Nitrogen management - Steer compost 2015 | ecosystem: Environmental > Terrestrial > Soil > Agricultural land | place: USA: Utah... | reverse complement strand
CAGATCAACCCCGTTTTCCTGGACCCGCAACCTTCGGGCATACTGGACTATCGGGCGCACTTCTTCGCCCCGACGAAGAACTTTTTCGGGACCATGATCGACACCTACTGGTTCAATGTCATTGTCATCTGGGGTATGTCGGTCGTGCTATACGTGACGCTGTACTTCGAGCTGCTTCGAAAGGGTGTCGCGTCACTGACCCGTTTCGGTATGTCAGCAAAGAATAAAGCAGGCGGGTAACATTTTTGCCGGGATTGCAAAATTTTTAAGAATATGGAGACTAACTTTAAAACTATGAGAATAGTATCCCTAGGTCTGATCAGCTTGCTCTTTCTCTGGGCCTGTGGTTCCTCAGATAAGAAGACGGACGAGCAGGATTTCATGCAGGCGCTCGACTCAGCGGCGTCAGACACACCAACGATTTCGGAGGAAGCCATTGGCGACATCCTCCAGCGCATACCCAGCCCACTGGAAATTTCCGTGCTCCTGAAGGAAAGCGGGAGAAAATATGACGCGGGAATTCTGAACAACCCCAATAACCTCTCTAAATACAACACCAACTATAAGAGGGCGCTGAATCTTGGGGTTTACGGTACTGATCTGGGATATACTAATATATATGAGCAGAACCAGGATGGACTGAAGTATATTTCGTCCATCAAATCGTTGGCTGATGGTCTCAACATAGGGCAATTCTTCGATGTGGAAACCATTGGGCGCCTGGCCGCGAACAGCCGTAACCTGGATTCGCTGCTCCTGATCACGACACAGAACTTCAACTCCATTAACGCTTACCTACAGAGCCAGAACCGAGCCAACCTCAGCGTACTCTTGCTCACCGGTGGCTGGATCGAGGCGCTTCACATTGTCTGCGCTGTGGCGCAAAACAATCTGGACAACCAGCAGCTCCGGGAGACCATCGGTGGTCAGAAGATCATCCTGGAAAACATTATTCTTCTGCTATCCTTCTATAAGGATCAGGATGAAAACATGGCGAGCTTGCTGACGGACCTTGAAGCGCTCAAGCGGGCTTACGACAATGTGAAAATTACTTACATTTACAAAGAGTCGACCTTCGACGTTGTGGATGGGGTAATGGTCATCAAGGACAACAGTTCAAGTTCCATCGAAATTACATCAGAAGATATCACCAACATCGGTAACCTCACAGATTCTATACGAAATAAGATTATTAGCTAATTATAGGACGTTTAGTATGAAAAAGATTGTCTTTTGTGTTTTGTCGCTGTTTACCCTAAGCATTCTGGAGGTGATCGGTCAATGCAACGCTGAGGCCTACAGCAACCAATGCATTCCGAAACTGGCGGCTGGCTTCAACTTCCTAAAAAGCTATAAGATCGAAAAGGGTTCAAAAGACTTTGTCGAATACTCCTACGTGTTCACAAAGGGAACTCAATACATGATAAACATCTGCTCGGAAGGTGAGGGCACTGACGGTATCGTCGTGAGCCTCTTCGACTCCAACCGGAATAAGGTAGCAACCAGCAAAGTAAACGGACAGTACATCAGCGCTATCGCCTACCCCTGCAACACTACAGGAATCTACTACATTCAGTATACCTTCGATGGATCGTCTACAAACTGTGGTGGAAGCGCGTTGGGTTTTAAACGATAGTCGGCAGTTGGCATCCCGACAGCGATCGGGAGGCAGTTGGCAGTAAGTAGTAAGTAGTAAGTATCCCGATAGGTATCGGGAGTCAGTAGTTGGCGGTCTGTAGTTGGCAGTGAGTCTTTACAAAGTGTTGCTGGTTAGGTGCAGTCCTGAACCTACCAAAAGGCAGATCAATCTCAACCACCGATTACCGATTACCTATCATCGATCACTCATCACCACCCTCCTCTATGTACCACCGTGGCGCTGGCCTGAGCACGCGGCAGAATGGTAACATCGGTGAGTACAACGTGATCCGGGAGGTGTAGGATATAACGGATTACTTCAGCGATGTCATCGGCGGTGAGCGGTTTAAGGCCTGCGTAAACAGCTTTCGCGCGATCAGCGTCTCCCTTAAAGCGCACGAGTGAGAACTCGGTCTCAACCATACCGGGACTTACAACGGTGACTTTAATGCCAGCTTCATTGAGATCCAGGCGCATACCCTTCGTGATCGCGTCTACAGCAAATTTGCTGGCGCAGTAGACTGCTCCCTTAGGATATACTTCCTGTCCGGCGATAGATCCAATGTTTATGACATGGCCCCTTTTTCGTTCTACCATTCCGGGAAGGATAGCACGCGAGACGTAAAGCAGTCCTCTAACGTTGATGTCCATCATCGCATCCCAGTCGTCAACATTTCCTGACTGAATGGGATCGAGTCCATGCGCATTGCCTGCATTATTGACCAACACATCAACAGTCTTCCACTTGCCCTCAAGGGACGCGAGCGCATCCTCCGTTGCCTTGCGATCGCGAACGTCGAAGGACAGCGTGTGAACGTCCGTCTGTTGAGCTAGTTCAGAATGGAGCGATTCAAGGCGGTCTTTTCGCCGTCCGCAGAGAATCAGGTTAAAGGAATTCTTGGCCAGGATGCGGGCTGTCGCCTCGCCAATGCCGGAAGTAGCTCCGGTGATAAGGGCTGTTCTTTTGTCCATTCTTTACTGGAAGAGAAGGTACAACGTCACTGTATTCACGGTAACACGCTGAAGCGGCTGTCCAAATTGATTCGTGCGGTTACCGAGCATATCCAATACGCCACGCGCGTAGCGTATTTCAGGCGAGAATTTAAAGAGGGGGTAATAAAGATCAAAGCCGAAACCTGCCTCAAGGCTGAGGTTGAATCGTTCAAGTTCGATGGCCTCGGTTGATGACTCAAGATCTTTCTTGCCTGAAGCTTCAATAGATGGTGTGACGCCGCCGATCATGTACATGCGTAGGTTGCCACGACGAACGGACTTATATTTGGCCAGGACCGGTATTTCCACCATGGTGGTTTCGGCGAGCTGCTCCACTGCGGGCGCGTTGGTAAAGACATACCGGAATTTGTGTTCATAGAAGCCAACCTTGGGAGTGAGCCGCAGGTCAAGAAACTCCGCAGCTCTGTAGTTGACAATGAAGCCCAGGGAAAAACCTGCAGACCAATCCGGGTGTACGGCGTATAGCGTATCAAAGGCCGGCGTCACAAATTGATTCGAATACTCAATCTGCGGCATGGACGAATGAAGCCCGATAAGAAAGCCGTACGAAAATTTGCGTTCGTCGTAATTAGGATTGTTCTTTCTCACCCACTTCTTACCCTGGCTTTGGCCGAAGCATCCAACGGACACCATAATGGCCATGATCAGGCATGCTACTTTCGGGCGCTGTATACGGAGCTTATTCCAAATGTAAGTTCCTTGCATGTGGTATGGTTAAATCCCACTTTCTGAAGTATGGCTATGAACCGATCACCGTCAGGAAACTCCCTGACTGATTCGGGCAGGTACCGGTACGCTGAACGGTCCTTCGAAACCAGACTCCCGATCCGGGGCAGGATGAACCGGAAATAAAAATTAAAAATCTGCCTAAACGGAAACATCCGGGGTTTTGAGAATTCGAGTATGACCACCTGTCCTCCCGGCCTGAGCACACGATGGATTTCCTGAAGGCCCCTTTCCAGGTTTTCAAAGTTTCTCACCCCAAAAGCAACGGTTACGGCATCAAACTTATTTTCCTCAAACGGAATATTTTCAGAATCACCCTTCAAGAGTTCAATTCTTTCGCCCAAATTCCTTTCCGCCAGTTTAGTCCGGCCTTTGCTGAGCATTCCTTCTGAAATGTCGATGCCGACGATCTTGACCGGATTGAGCGAAAGCGCCTGTATCGCGAAATCTCCTGTGCCCGTCGCCACATCGAGGATGTATCTGGGCTGGCTGTCACGCAGCATTCGAATCGCTTTTCTGCGCCAACTACGGTCTATTCCGAGGCTCAGCAGGTGATTGAGAAAGTCGTACCGGCCGCTGATGCTATCGAACATCCGGGCTACCTGCTCCTTTTTTCCAGTGGATTCGTGCTTGTATGGAACTACCGACATCATTTCCCGCGTAAGCCAGGGCGGGAAGTTACTACTTTTCAGACAGAATGAGGCGGGCTAGTCGCCTATTACCAGGAATTCCACCCTACGGTTCAACTCCCTGCCCTCGCGCTCGTCGTCGTTGCTCGCCAGAGGTCGCGTTTCACCATAACCTGTAGCCTTGATCCGTCGTGCATCAATGCCCTTGCTGGTCAGGAAATCCTTCACGGCCTCCGCGCGCTTTCTGGACAGGTACATATTATAAGCCTTCGTGCCAATGTTGTCGGTGTGCCCGGATATCTCGACACGGATGTTTGGATTCTGCTGCATCATACGTTCAAGCTTATTCAGCTCGTTGTACGATTCACTCTTGAACGACCACTTGTCGAAATCAAAATAAATATTCCTCAGCACGCCGCTTACACCAACTGCGAGCTTGCGAAGGGCCACTGTTCGGTTGATGGTTCGCGGCTCGGTGCCTGCGCCGGGCAGTGTAACTGTTTCATTGACGAACACATATCCGTCCAACTCTACTGACAACCTGTATTGCTTTTCCTGGGGACCAGCCACAGCGAAGTCCGTCACACCGTCTCCCGCATTTTTCGAGGGGACAATGACATTATCACGAAGTCCCTGGAGGCGCACCCTGGCGTTAAGCGGCGACTGCGTTTCGGCATCCACGACAGCGACAACATAATGAAGCGGCACCGTTGCCGCCGGCTTATCCGGAACTGTTACGGGATCTCTTTGCACAGGCTCCTCGGTCACAGGCTTGATAGGCTCTTTGGTGGTCGTATCAGCAGCTGCCACGATGGGCTCAGTGTCTTTCAACCCTTCTGGAATTATGATCATGTAGATGTCGGTATACCCCATACCGTCTTCGCGCACGGACGAGTAATAGGCGCGCTTGCCATCCGCGGAGGCAACGAAGTACACGTCGTCATCAGGCGTATTAATGGGATAACCCAGGTTTTCCGGATCACTCCATTCATTGGTTTCCGGATCGAACACCGACTTAAAAATATCGTGGCCACCCATTCCCTTGTGGCCCTTGCTACTGAAGTACAGCGTGACGTTGTCCTGGTCAATGAACGGTCCCTCCTCATCATACTCGGTATTGATCTTCGGACCGAGGTTCCGCACGTTCGTCCATTGTCCTTTGCTGTCAAGTGTAGCGCGGTAGATGTCGATACCACCAAATCCACCGGGTCGGTCGCTTGCAAAGTACAGCGTCCGCTCGTCGGAGGAAATGGAAATGGATTTTTCGTTAAAGCTGGAATTGATGATACCCGGTAGTGGGACCGGGGGACCCCAGTTACCGCTGGCATCCCGTTCGCTATAGTAAATGTCCCCTCCGTTGTCGTCGTTGTAAATGAAAAGGGTGTTACCGTCCTTGGAAAGTGCGAGGTTGGAGTTATGGTATGGTGTGTTCACGACTGGGCCGATATTTCTGGCCCGTTCCCAGGTGTCACCTACCTTCCTGGAAATAAAGATGTCCTCATAAGGTTTGTTATCTTCGTACACGTTTTCGTTGAGGTTGTCCTCTCTCCGACGTGAGGTAAAAATGATCTCCGTTTCATCGCCGTTCAATACAGGTGCATAGTCTTCATACTCCGAGTTGATTTCCCGGCCAATATTGACGATGGAATAATTACCGGGATTGGCGACGAACTCCTTTCCGTTCTGACATTCATAGATCGCGCGCTCCACCGCGGCCAGGTCGACCTTGTCTCTCCCCTGATAATTGGGTTTCGATGCGAGTCGTTGCTTGTACAGGTTGTAAAACTCGATCGCCTTATCGAAGTTGAGCCCCATCTGGTAGCTCCTCCCGATCCAGTATTCGATATCGAAACGGTAATTCGGATCCTGCCGATAAACACGCAAAAAGTATTTCACCGCGAGATCCTTGCCAATGGTGCGCATGTGCAATTCACCGGCTTCAAAGTTTGCTCTGAGAAAAGTAGTATCGAGATCGGCCGCCCGAACCATAATTTCCCGCACGTCATCGTAAGCCATTGACCCTTCAATCATGCCCTCGGCCACTTCAACGTATTGTCTTGCCTGCTCGGGGTCCTGTTCCTGGGCAAAGGATGTGGAGAAAAAAGCAAAAAACAGAGTCAAAAAAACCAGTACTCTAACGATACTGTACATTGTCAAAAAATATTTAACAATAAAATTATATCAAAAAAAGGTACGCTAGGTGCCAATATAGAAAAAACTGACGATTTGGCCGCACTTTTATATTGCGTAAACCCTCCGAACCTTACATTATTAGTATTTTGGGGTTCAATCATTACTTTAATAATCACATACCATTATCGATGGAAATCCGGAAGGCAGTATTTGTTGCCAGCACCGACCATGTCAGCAAGTGCCCGAAGCCGGATAAGCCTGAGTTTGCCTTTATCGGGCGTTCCAACACGGGCAAGTCTTCGCTGATCAACATGCTTGGTCAACGCAAGAACCTGGCTAAGACCTCGCAACGTCCCGGAAAGACGCGAACGATCAATCACTTCCTGATCGACGATGCGTGGTACCTGGTCGACCTCCCCGGCTATGGGTATGCTTCGGTGAGCAAGCAAACGAAGAAAGGATGGGGATCAATGACCGAACAGTACCTCTTGAAGCGCGAGAACCTTTATGCCCTCTTCGTCCTCCTTGATGCGCGTCTTCCTCTTCAGCGCATCGACGCAGACTTTATCAGGTGGGCCGGTGGCGCAGGTATCCCCATGTGCCTGGTGCTGACCAAGGCCGACAAACTATCATCCAATGAGCTTGCAACCAACCGCGCCGCTATCCAGAAAGACCTGCTGGAGATCTGGGAAGAATTGCCTCCCTTCGTGGTCACATCTTCAGTACGTAAGACCGGGCGCGAAGAACTCCTGGGTATTATCGACCGCGCGATTAACAACAAGGAGTGAGATTCCCCCGCACAAATATGCGAATGCAGGCAAGGATTTTTCAAATCGATATGTTTAGTTTGCGACCCAACCGGATTTAAGTATGACATTATCGCAGATCGCAAGCATTTCCGGAAAAGGGGGATTGTTTAAGGTCCTGGCGCCAACCAAGTCGGCCATAATCCTCGAGTCCCTCGACGAAAAGAAAGCACGTATGGTGGCCACCTCCCATCATAGAGTCTCGCTGCTGCATGAGATTTCAATCTACACCACCGACAAAGAGGGAACTGTTCCCCTGGGAGATGTCCTGAAAAAAATATATGCCGATTTCGGCGACGATCCTGGTGTTGACGCCAACTCCGACCCCGAAGAACTCAAGGCCTTCATCAAGTCCATCCTACCCAGCTACGACGAATCGCGCGTGTACGTCTCCGATATCAAGAAGCTCGTGAAGTGGTATGGGATACTGTTGCAGTATGCGCCCGAAGTACTGCGGGAAGAGGCGGAGGAGAAGAAGGACGAGCAGGAGAGTAAGGAATAACCCTAGCGGGGATTCGATCGCACTAACACCTGCAACGTCGAGCGCGAGACTTGCTCCAGCAACACACCATCCAGCTTCCTGTATTTTTCAAAACTTTCGGCGTCGTAGTTCTTTACGGTGATCAGCGTTAATCCTGCGTTGTAATACACTTCAAAATTCTTTTGCAACTCCTTGATGAGCGCAGATACCCGCGATTCCCGAAAGTCAATGCAAAATGAAAAGGATATCGCCGAATTCTGCATGACGTTAATGCGTATGTCCAGTGACGAAAGGTGCTGAAAGATCATGCTGATCTGTTCCTCACTGATGAACGTGTAATCCGTCACCTTGCAGGAAATGAGGCATTGGTTGTCCTTAAAGACGACCAATGGAGGAAGTCGCGGTATGCGACACTCGTGTATCACCGTCCCCGGAAGGGAAGGATCGTCAAAGCTTTTTACATACAGGGGAATCCTGGCGTTGGCCAGCGGCTTTATGGTCTTGGGGTGAATGACCGACGCGCCATAGTACGTCATCTCGGCGGCTTCCTGGTATGGCAGTTCGGAAAAGACAACGGGATCGGGTAACCGTTTCGGGTCAGCACTCATGACGCCCGGAACATCCTTCCAGATGGTGACAGAACGCGCACCCAGCAATGAAGCGAAGATAGCGGCACTGTAGTCCGAACCTTCCCGGCCCAGCGTAGTGGTCAATCCGGATGGAGCTTTTCCAATAAAGCCCTGAGTTAGAACGATCTTGTCAGCCAGAACGGGCTTGAGTTCGCTGACCTTCTTTTGTGTCAACTCCCAATCGACCTTTCCTTCCCGAAACGTTTCATCGGTTGAAATGAAATTTCTCGCGTCCATCCATATCGCGGGGAGTCCGTCCTGCAATGCGAGGTGATGTATGATAGTGGAAGAGATCAGCTCTCCGTATGCTATGATCTGATCATAACCCGCGTCATACGGATGAGGATCCTGCAATGTCTGCAGCGCTCTGTCGAACAGCAAATCAACAGCGCCAAAAACGCTGTTGCCCGGTTCGAAGAGTTCGCGCATAATGCGATGGTGGTAATCGCGAAGCTCATCGAAAGCCGGACCAGCATTGCCTGTCCTGCGATAGTGATCGAATACTTGCTCTATCGCATTAGTGGTCTTGCCCATGGCCGATACAACGATAAGCAGTGGCGGTTGTCCGTGTTTACGGACAATGTCGATCATATTGCGAATAGACGGCGGGTCCTTGAGCGATGCCCCTCCAAACTTGAAGACTCTCATGTAAACGAATGTGGCGCGCGCATTGGCGGGAATTATGTATTATCGTGTGGCAAAGATCAGCCGTTAACAGGAATTCAACAAATATGGAACAATCCAGAATAGCGCACCCCATCGGAACCGCCCTCGATCGATTCATCAAGAACAACCAGGGTCAATTTCAGTACGCCAGCGGTGAACTGTCGCAACTCCTCCGCGACCTGGCTCTGGCTTCCAAGGTAGTTAACCGCGAAGTAAACAAAGCCGGCCTCATCGACATCATGGGACCCGTGGGATCTACAAACACAACCGGTGAACAACAACAAAAACTGGATGTCCTTGCCAATATTCGGTTCACCCGTGCATTAACCAAGGGCGGAGAAGCTTGCGCTATCATTTCCGAGGAAACAGAATCTTATACTGACCTGCAAAATGACGGCAAGTATGTCATCGCCATCGATCCTCTTGATGGATCTTCAAACATCGACGTAAATGTTTCTATCGGTACAATTTTCTCCATCTACCGCAGAAAAACTCCAATAGGCAGCCCAATCACAGACGAAGACATCCTGCAGACAGGCGAGGAACAGGTAGCGGCCGGATACATTTTGTATGGTTCATCAACGATGCTGGTATACACCACCGGGCATGGTGTTAACGGCTTCACACTCGAACCAACCCTTGGGGAATATGTTCTTTCACACCCTGATATGACCATCCCGGAAGACGGTACAACCTACTCCATAAACGAAGGCATGGCGAACCATTTCCCGGAGCAGGTTAAGAAGTACATTCAGTATTGCAAGGACAACAACTACCGCGCGCGTTATATCGGCTCGCTGGTAGCCGATTTCCATCGCAACTTGCTTAAGGGAGGAATCTACATCTACCCTTCAACCAAAAAAGACCCGGGCGGCAAACTGCGACTGATGTATGAATGCAATGCCCTCGCCTTCCTGGCTGAACAAGCCGGCGGCGCAGCGACCGATGGACAGCAGCGTATCCTCACCATCCGTCCTGCGGATCTGCACCAACGGACGCCGTTGTTCATAGGCTCGAAGAGGATGGTCGAGAGGGCATGTGGTGTGTCGGGGTGATAGCGCGAAATTCCCTCTTCGGACTATCACAAACGTGGCACGTGTAGGTTTCCGGTAAGTCTTCGAATGGAACACCCGGTGGGATGTTTGCGAATGGATCACCGTAGTTCTTGTCGTATATCGTAAGGCAGTTGGTACACTGATAGCTGGTGGATACACCATACTGAGCAGTAACCTTCGCACCGGGGGAGACCGGCTCGCGCTCAGGATTCAGCTGACGGAAATACAACTTGCTCAACTCTATAAGCAGTGCCGGAATAACCTCCTTAGGCACATTATGCGCATACACCTGGTAGACGATATTGTTTGGGTTGAAATCACGCGCGTACAGAATATTATAGCGCTCGGCATTTTCAATCGCGTTGTTTTTCTCGATCACGATCGATGTAAAGAAAAACATGTCGCGTTTGGTCTTGATCGTGAACGTAAGCCCATGCGTGCTGATATCCTGTTGGTCGAGTTCGCGAACGAGGAAACGTTTCAGTTCAAGCGCCTCGTTGTCAATTACCGGCAGATGCCAGTTCAGCTCCAGCGAGGAGTGCCGCTCGTTGATCCCAAATTTTCCCATCAACTTTTCCCACCGAATTCGGTCGGCCGACTTAATTCCTTTGATTACAAAGGCCTTCCAGGGAATTATGTTGATTTTTGGGATATTGGTTTCCTGACAGAGACGACATGCGGCGCTCATAAAATCGGCATCATACCTGTTGTTTCTCCAGTATAATCCCAGCGAATACAGGTTGTTCAACATCGCGTTGAGACCTTCGTAATACGGCATGATGTTGTCCGGGTAAACAAGTACTTCACGAATCGGCCGGGAAGTTATGCATCCCCTCGCCTGAACGAGCGTAAACAGCTCATCCACTGACGCGTTCGTGAAAGTCAGAACCAACTCTTCAAGAATCCTCGCGATTTTTGCGATGTCCTGAGTGAAGATCATGGTGGGCCAACACTCCACGCGATTGCCGTTGCGTAGGTATAAATACCAAAAGTTTTCCTCCCGCGAGGCAATGAAGTTGAGTTCACCTGTAAATAGCGGTACGATACTTTGCGCCGGATCGACGATGTTGATTTTCAGCTTTGGCCGGAAATCGAAATTATCAATGACAAAATGATAGGTATCCTCCTTGACCCAGGGCGTTGTCTCGGTAAGATGTACGGCTGCATAAGAACTGACTATGTTCTGATATTCGGACTGATCGCTTCCTACTTCAAAGTCGATGCCGATGGCGCGGAACGCATTCGTGAGAAAATTAATGTCCGCGCCGTTGGAGGGGAACATGATATCCTGACGTGAGCCGAACATGATATAACGGTTGCCCAGCTTCCTGGACAATCCAATGATGCGCAGCAGATCCGCTGGCGAGAGTATCCCTCCCCTGACGAATGCCCGGATCAAGTCGCGCTTCCTTGTCTCCATATTCAGGTCATGGTCCTGTCAAAATTGAATATTTTTTTCGAAGCCGAAAGCATTGCAGTTATGCATGACGTTTCAAACGTTTACGGCAGCGGCCTGTACTATGCGCTGGACCTCCGGTTTGCAACTTCCACATCCGTAACCTGCGCCTGATGCCTTGCATACCTCCTCCAGGGTAGAGCACCCCGATTGAATCAGGCGGAGTAAGTTGCCTTCACCCACCTGGTTGCACGAGCATACCAGTCTTCCAACAACAGGATCCTGTGTCTTTCCCGATCGCAACAATTTCAAACGACGATCCGATAGTTCAATACGACTTTCAATGAGTGATTTAAATTCTGCAAACTCCGACTTGTCGCCGATAAGTATTGCACCCACAAGACGATCATCCTTTACAATGCATTTTTTGTAGTAGCGCATGGCCCGATCGATAAACAAAATTTCTTCGTACCCGCTTCCTCCCGCGGGTGTCTCCGGTGTACCGATCGAGCATAGATCGAGATCGGAGAATTTCAGGATGTTCATGAAAACAGCACCTTCAAACCTCGTTACCAGATCGCCATTGAGATAGGCTGCCACCACGTCCGCCTGCTTTTCAGCCGCAGAAGTGATGCCGTACAGCTTGCCGTCATGTTCAGCAATTTCTCCGATTGCGAATATGTCCGGATCGCTGGTTTGCATGTAATCATTTACGATGAGTCCGCGACCCAGTTCCAATCCTGAGTCGGTAACAAACTCAACATTTGGTCTGGTACCTACAGCATAAATAATACTATCAGCGGTAATCCTTTTCCCGCTCTTGAGACTTGCCAGCAGCGTGCCATGCGTTCCGACAAGGTCAATGTGTTGCACTTCATCGTTCAGGTGAACCCGGATTCCCTTTTCCTCTACAAAGTCGAGAAGCAATTCTCCCGCGAGGGCATCGATCTGGCGTTCCATGAACCGGCTCCCGAGGTGAACAATGGAGACATCCAAATCGCACTCGCGCAGAGCAGATGCCAGCTCCAATCCCAGCAGGCCTCCACCGATCACGAGAACTTCTCCGCCGGGACGAATGCGTTTTTTTAGCGCGTCCGCATCGCGCCGTGTTCTCATCGTGAAAACTCCCGGAAGATGCATGGGCGCTTCCTTGGGTACATTGGCTCTGCTTCCCGTTGCCAGGATTAGCTTGTCATATCGGTACGATCGGCCGTTCTGATCTACAACGGTCTTGCGATGTCGGTTAATCCCGATGATTTCGGTACCAGCATGGAGAATGACATTTAGTTTTTCCAGCTCTGCATTACTCAACTTCTGAAGTCGTGGCCACGGAAGCGCGCCACTGATATATTCAGGTAAGAGTACCCGGTTGTAGAAACTGTCTTCTTCCCGTGAAAAAATATGAATCTCGTAACCTGTGTTAAGCGCGCGGTGACTCATAATGAAACGATAAGCGGCGGCACCAGCACCTACCACGACGATCTTTTCAGGCTGACGTCGATATTTTCTTACTTCAACCGACGAGAACTTGAAGTCGGGTTCCCTGGAAATCGGATCAACCCGTGGCGATGTGAGGTTGTTTGCGCGGACGAGTTCCGACGTCAATATCTTTCCCCAGTGCATAGGAAGGAACACCACTCCTTTCCGGATACTATCCGTTACATTTGCCCTGACGCGCGCTTTTCCCCATTCATTTTCTATCGTAACAATATCACCCTCTTCGACACCGCGGGCAGCCGCATCTTCGGGATGCATTTGAAGAAACGGCCCATTTATGTGCTGACGCAACTTGTTTACCTTCCCCGTTTTTGTCATCGTGTGCCATTGATCCCGAATACGACCCGTTGTCAGGATGAGCGGGAATTGCGGGTTGGTAGCGACTGCGATATCCTCTCTGGATGGCATAAGATCCGAAAAGCGCGCCCGGCCGTCAGGTGTGTGGAATTTTCCATAGACGAACAATCTTGGAGTGCCGGGATGTTCCGGAGAAGGCACAGGCCATTGGAGTGAGCCGGAAGCTTTCAAGCGTTCATAGCTGACACCGCTGATGTCGAGGTTCGTTCCGCGCGTCAGTGCGGCGTGCTCGGCGTAGATTTCAGCCGGGGATGAATAATCGAAGCCCGCAAATCCCATAGCCCTCGCAAACATGCACAGTATTTCTGCATCAGGAAGCGCCTCGCCCGGGGGATCCACGATCTTGGGCAGATGGGTAATACGACGCTCCGAGTTCGTCATCGTGCCTTCCTTCTCCATGTGCCCAGCTGCAGGGAGAATGAGATCGGCAAATTCCAACGTGTCCGATTTCCGTGAGATGTCCTGTACGACAACGAACCGTGCTTTCCGCAACGCAGCCGAAGCACGGTTTAGGTCAGGCAAACTCACCATTGGATTCGTGCACACAATCCACACCGCTTTAAGTCTGCCTTCTTCCAGCGCTGTGACCATTTCGGTAGCGGTAAGACCTGGCTTGTCAGAAATTGACTGGACTCCCCAGAACTTTGCCACCTCCTCGCGATGCGCAGGGTTCGTGATTGAGCGATGTGCGGCAAGTGCTGTGGCCAGACCGCCTACCTCGCGACCACCCATTGCGTTGGGCTGACCTGTAAGCGAAAAGGGTCCTGAACCAGGCTTTCCAATGTGACCTGTGAGCAAGTTGAGGCTGATCAGCGATAAGTTCTTCTTGACACCCACTGCACTTTGATTGAGGCCCATGGCCCACAGTGTGAGAAAGCCTTGCGCTGCGCCTATCCATGATGCGGCTGTTTTAATGTCTTCAACCGGGATACCACAGATCCGGGAAGCTTCTTCCAGCGGCGTTGCAAACACAACATCGCGGAAAGATTCAAATCCCGAGGTATGATTCGCGATAAACTTGTAATCGACGTCTCCGTTTTCAATCAGCACGCGCGCTATCGCGTTGTAAAGCCATACGTCGGTACCCGGTATAATGGGGAGGTGCAGGTCGGCGATGGATGTGCTTTCTGTTTTTCTCGGATCTGCTACAATAATTTTAACGTGGGGATTGCTTTGCTTGTGTTTTTCAAGTCGCCTAAACAGAATTGGATGACACCACGCGGGGTTGGCACCTGCGATAAGGAAACAATCGGCAAGCTCAATATCCTCATAAGCCACAGGTACGGAATCTTCACCCAGCATTCTCGCATAGGCCGCCACTGCACTGCTCATGCACAGCCTAGAATTGGTGTCGATGTTGTTAGTGCCCAGGTAGCCCTTCACGAGTTTATTGGCTACATAATATTCTTCAGTAAGACATTGGCCAGAAACATAGAAAGCGACGGCATCGGGGCCATGGTGTGCGATTATGGAGCGAAATACTGCGGCAGCACGTTTCATCGCTTCGGACCAACTCACGCGCTCGTACGGATGATGCCTGCTCCAACGCATCTCCGGATACATGAGCCTGTCGCTCCGGTCCTGAACAACGTAGTGGAGATTCATGCCCTTTGAGCACAGCATACCTTTGTTGACAGGATGATCCTCGTCGCCTTCTACCGTAATCCGCCCCTTGCGATCTTTTCGCACCACAATACCACACCCTACCCCACAATAGGAGCAAGTGGATTTGTAACTCGTCACGGTTGCCTTATTCACGTATCTTTGTTGCTTTGCGGCCTGTACCTTAATGCTCAAGAAAATTGATCAAATGCCTCCGGTACTCGTAATAACTCGAGCGCTCAAGAACATCCTTCCGTAAACGAGGTCGCTCAATCCTGATATCAAGCTCATCTCCTATGATTGCTGCAGGTCCCGATGTCATCATGATTACGCGATCGGATAGAAATATTGACTCATCGACATCGTGAGTGATCATAATGGCTGTGGTTTTTTCTTTGCTCCAGACCTCCAGCAGTACATCCTGCAGTTCGGTTCTCGTCAGGGAGTCGAGCATCCCGAATGGTTCATCAAGCAAAAGGACTTTTGGTTTTAGCGCGAATGCTCGTGCGATCCCCACGCGTTGCTGCATTCCCTGGGAAAGAGCGGACGCCTTCCTGTCAAGGGCGTCACCCAGGCCCACTTTATCAAGGTAGTATGCGGCGATTTCGAACCGCTGGGCTTTTGTTGCGTGCGGAAAAACCTGGTTCACACCAAGCATCACATTTTCCAACGCCGTCATCCAGGGAAAGAGGCTCGGTGACTGAAACACTATGCCCCTGTCGGGACCAGGTTCCTCGATGCGTCGATCCTCAAGCAAAATCTCTCCACCTGAAATGCTCGTCAGACCAGCAATCATCATCAGCAGCGTAGACTTTCCGCAACCCGAATGCCCGATGATCGAAACGAATTCCTCCTTCCACACCTGTAAGTCGAGATCCCGGAGCACGACGTATTCTCCATTGGGCGTGGGATATATCTTGGTAAGCTTCCTCACGTCTAATGCCATCGCCCGTTGCTCAGTTTTCGCGGTGCCTGGTATCTCGGATACAATCGGTTTTTCAATGATCATAACTTCAACTTTGACTGATTACCTCACGCTGCCTTGCTTCTCGTACTTCCAAAGACCGACTGCGGCAATACCGGCGACAGATTCGGTAGCATAAACTTGCCGGTGTTCCGCGTCCCAACTTCGGATCGCTTGTCCAACAAATACTCAATCACCTCATTGCGCAGCCTGATGAATGCGGGATTGCTATTCAATGATGTTCTATCTGCGCGTCTGTCGATGTCAACCCTGAACGATGGCCCCAGCGTAGCGTTCGGGCCGGGGTTTAGCGGAATGACCCGGTCAGCCATAAGTATGGCTTCGTCAACATCATTTGTAATCAAAAGTGTTGTAGTCTTGCTCGCGTTCCTGATTTTTATGATCTCCTGCTGAAGCGACGAGCGCGTAATGGCATCCAGCGCCCCCAATGGTTCATCCATCAGCAGCACTTCAGGATTCATCGCCAGTGTACGGGCCAGTGAAACGCGTTGTCGCATCCCGCCAGACAACTCAGCGGGTCGCTTGCTGACGGCATGTCGCAGGTTGACCATTTCGATATACCGCTGTGCATGCGCGAGCCGCTCCTTCTTTGGCCACGCAGGGTACACTTCGTCAACGGCAAGCATAACATTGCGGAGTACAGTAAGCCACGGAAGCAGAGAGTAGTTTTGAAAAACAATGCCGCGCTCACGTCCCGGACCGGTAACGGGCTGGTCTTTGAAAAGCACCTGACCGGCATCAGGCATGAGCAATCCGGCCATAAGTTTTATCAGGGTTGTCTTTCCGCTTCCCGTAAAACCTACAATCGCTATCGACTCTCCTTCCTTCACCGCCAGGTTGATGTTGCTAAGCACATCAATCCGTTTCGCACCTTCACCGAATCCGATGTTAACTTCCTTCAATTCAAGTAGCATAGTCGTGTGGTTAAGCATGTACTCTTTCGAAACTCACCCTCTTCTGCAGTTCAACCATAATCCGGTCCAGCACAAAACCGATAAGACCGATAGTGAAAACTGCCACCATGATCTTTGCCAGCGACTGGCTGCTCCCGTTTTGGAATTCATCCCAAATGAATTTTCCAAGACCGGGATTCTGAGCGAGCATTTCAGAGGCGATGAGCACCATCCACCCTACACCTAACGAGATTCTGAGGCCGGTGAAGATCAGCGGAAGTGTCGCTGGAAGAAGAACCTTGAAGGTCTTCTTCAACGGAGAAAGCTGCAGTACCCTGGCGACATTGATGTAATCGGGATTCACTGATGCAACGCCCATCGCAGTGTTGATAAGCGTCGCCCACAATGAACACAATGATACCGTGATCGCCGAAATGAGAAACGATTTTGGCAGCCATGCGCTGTTCGTAACGTACACGGCGCTCACAACCATCGTAACAATCGGAAGCCATGCCAGCGGCGAAACAGGCTTGAAGACCTGTATCAGGGGATTCAACGCCCGCATCACCGTCTTACTCAAACCGCAAATTATTCCGATGGGCAAAGCAACAAGCGAGGCGATTACAAAGCCCATAAAGACTGTTTTGAGACTGGTAAGTATTTGATCGACATACGTGGGCTTCCCTGTATAGGAAACAGCTGCAACTGTTGCACTCGGATTCACTTCGAGCATTGCTGCCCTCCGATCCTTCTGACGCTCGTAAAACTCCCTGGCCTTCTGTCTTTCCGCGACGTGCTCCTGCCACAGGATACGAGCCTGATCTAACACCATAGCCGGGCCGGGGACCTGACCAAGGCTCGTTTCGATTTGCTTTGCGCCAAAGGACCACGCCATAAGAAACAAGGCAATGGCCAGCGCTGGCGGAGTGTATTTTTTCAATACCGGGCTGATGCTTTTCATAGGTGTCATAGGTTGTCTTTTAATCCGACTGAAAACTTGTTCAGATAGCCAACCGGATCCCTTCCATCGTAAATGATCCCATCGATGAAATCGCCAGTGGCTGGTTTGAATCCGTCTGTTTCAGGTATCTCCTCCTTTGTCAGGTGACCTTCCTGTTCAAGTCGCCTTGCAGCTTCCAACCACACTTCCGGCAGGTACACCTTGCGGGCCGTCTCAAAATACCATTCATTGCTGTGGCTGGTTGTGATCTGACCCCATCTTCTCATTTGCGTGAGGTACCAGATGCAGTCGCTGTAGTATGGATAAGTAGCATGGAAGCGGAAGAAAACATTAAAGTCGGGCAGCGAGCGTTTGTCGCCCTTTTCATATTCGAAAGTTCCTGTCATGCTGTTCGCGATCACTTCAGGATCGGCGCCCGCGTATTCAGGGCGGGCGAGGATGGCCACCGCTTCCGCCCGATTCGCCATTTCGTTTTCATCGAGCCATTTGCACGCTCTTATCAGAGCCTTCGTAATCGCGATAAGCGTATTTGGATGTCGATCAGCCCATGCCTTGCTGACCCCGAATACCTTCTCGGGATTGTTCTTCCAGATTTCGTAATCAGTGATGACAGGCACGCCAATGCCCTTGAATACTGCCTGCTGATTCCATGGTTCACCCACACAATAGCCGTTAATCGTACCCGCCTCTAGCGTTGCCGGCATCTGCGGAGGTGGCGTAACGGATAGCAGGACATCGGCATCGGTTGTTCCGGTGATGTCACTCTCCGTGTAGTAGCCTGGTGATATTCCGGCGGCCGCCAGCCAGTATCGCAGTTCATAATTGTGTGTCGATACAGGAAAGACCATACCCATTCTGAAAGGGCGGCCTTCGTTGCGAAACTTCTCAAGCACGGGCTGCAGCGCCGCCGCGCTTATCGGGTGCACCGGCTTTCCGTTCTCGGTCGGAATGTGCGGCTTCATCGCCTGCCATACCTCATTGGACACCGTGATGCCATTGCCGTTGAGATCCATACTCAACGGAGTGACCACTTCGGCCTTCGTTCCAAATCCGATGGTCGCACCGATGGGTTGACCTGCAAGCATGTGTGCGCCATCAAGTTCACCTGATATCACGCGGTCAAGAAGTACCTTCCAATTAGCTTGCGCTTCCAATCTGACGTACAACCCTTCCTCTTCGAAGAAACCCTTCTCTTTGGCGATGGCCAATGGAGCCATGTCCGTGAGCTTAATGAAACCAAGCACCAGTTCAGGTTTCTCGATTACATCTCCGGAAGCAGTTTGCGTTCCCGCAGCAGATGCCTCAGTTACCGGGGAAGATGTTCTCCCGCCACAGGCTGCAAATACCAGAATGGTGACGATGGCACTCGCCGTTGCCATGAGCCAATAGTGTGTAGTTGTAGATTTCATAGCTCGGCCTTGTCGTTTTTAGTGGTGAACAATGTAGGCTTGAAGCTGATCATTGCCCATCCCCAGGTGGGGGTCTTTCCATCAGCGACACCTTTCACAAGTTCAAGCGAATCGGTTTGACGCATTGCAGACCAACCGACATTTAGCACCACGCCGGGTGCGACATTCAGCACGTACACGAGATCGATCTCCGTTCCCAACACTGAAGAGAGACTTTCATTGGACTCGTTAACGATCTCCGACTGAGCAAAGAATTGATGGCCGTGTGCCAACAACGATGACTTCTGCCCCGTCTTGAATTTTGCTCTGACAAACAAGTCGACCAATCCTTTGTTGCCGTGCGCATTCCCCACGTAGAAGTGATCCATGAAACCATAGAACTTGTGATGCGTGCCATAGAGCGGGTTAAATCCCTCATCCTTGCCCGAAGTGTCAGGCTTGTCGCCGGAAAGAAAATCAACACCTACGGATACGTTGTTCGGTCGATTGTTCCAAAACGTGGCATTCACACCAAACATGTATGCGCTGATATCGCGACCGGGAGCACTTTCCCCAATCTGATAATATCCATCATATTCCAGTCGCGTATTCCCAAGGCTTTTTGTACCGTAAAAGCCGAATGTTTGCGTGAAAGTTACTGATGAGTCTATCGGCGACTGTAGCCCATTGTTCAGCAGAAGCAACGACAGACCGGATTGCTTCCAGTCCTTATGCAACCAGGCATACTGCATCGTCTTGTAGTTGCCCGGGACATTGTAAAAGGTGCTGCTAAGCTTTGCCGGTTCGGGTGTGACTGCATCCTGGTTGAAGGCAACACCAACGTGAATGCGCATACCCTCACCGTTATATTCATACTTGATGAGATCGTGTGATCTGCCCTGTGCAGCCCAATCCAGGTTGCCCAGAATTCGCACATTGTCATAATCCAGTTCCATTCTGCCAACGGCGATCGAATGCGTCCCGTTAAACTTGTAGGATGCCCAGGCCTCGTAAACATTTTGGAGGGAGGGATCTGACTTGTACACCTGCGAGACTGCTCCCCAGTTCCTTACATCCTGAAGAGATAGGCGTACATCAAATTTTTCTGAAACGAAGAACGCGTTCAGACGGGAACGCTGCTCAACAAAAAAAGCCGCGTCGGCGTCTTTGGGCAGCACAGTCTTGAACCCATTGCGGTATTCCGCTCTGGGTCTGATCTCTGCGGATAGTGTAAACTGAGCCATCACATGATGGCGCGTCACCACGCAAAAAAGGAGCAATAAGAGTGGTAAGCGGAATTTCTTATACATAAATTTGGTGATTAGTGTAACAACCAGATTCTAGTCCCCTTGACAGAATTCACGGTTCTCAAAGGGGACTTTTTCTTTGCGGCGGGGTCAATGCCTTGCCTGACCTCCGGGGTATTTGTCAGGGTTTCGATTCAATCATAGGCTACGGGGTTGAAGGTTGACCAAACTGTCATTTCAGGAAAAGATGTTTCTAAGTAGTTATTACGTAACAAGTATACGTAAGAATTACGTATTAATACTTAAAAAGTTACTTAAAATCTTCGAAAACGAAGGATTTATCGGGAAAATCGATTGCGAAAAAGACCAATTATCTAAGTAAGAGGTGATTCTCAGGAGGAGGCGGGCTGGCGGTGTGGAAGAAGGATGTAACGGGAGGGCCTGGCCTTCAGATGAGGTTTTCTTTCACGACCTTGTTTACCATATCGATCGCGTTGTTGACGCCGAGTTTTTTCATGATGTTGAAACGGTGGGTTTCAATGGTGCGAACGCTTTTGCCCAGCACATCGGCAATTTGTTTGTTTTGCTTTCCGTCGATAACGAGCCTGAGGATTTCCTTTTCTCTTCGGGTCAGGTGGTAGGGATCGCGCGGCATTGTCGTCGCACTCTTCGAGGGCTTGACATTGAGCAGGCGATTTGCCAGCACATTTGATACCGAGCCGCTGAAGTATTTGTTGCCCGCACTGATTTGTTTAAGTGCACGGATAAATTCATTCTTGTCGGTGTCCTTAAGCAGATATCCGTAGGCACCCGCGTCAAGCGCCTGCAGCACGTACTCTTCAGAGTCGTGCATGGAAAGGATAACAGCCTTCGTATCTGGGGCGACTTCAGGCAGTTTGGCGGCAGCTTCCAGGCCTGTCATACCAGGCATGCGGATGTCGAGTACCAGGATATCGGGATGGAGTTGGCGTGCCACTTCGAGGGCCTCAGCGCCACTTCCGGCCTCGCCCACGACCCGGATGTCGGAATCGGACTCAAGCATGGCTTTTATGCCATTGCGAACCAGCACATGATCATCGGCCAGTACGATATTGATGGTACCGTTCATTGTTACGCTTCAACCGCGGCGGAATTCCGAAGGGGCACGGTAAGTCGCACGGTTGTACCTTCCCCCGGCGCCGACTTGATTTCAAGATTGCCGTTAATATACTCGGTTCTTTCGTACATATTAAAAAATCCGCGGCCGGAGTCGATATTGACGTCGCGTGCTTCCACTATTTTCTCGTCAAATCCACGGCCTTTGTCGCTAACGGTAATGACCAGGTCATTCTCGTCCTGCTTCAAAAGCACATCGATTTTTGGGGCGCCGGAATATTTTATGGCGTTGTTGATTGCTTCCTGAACGATCCGGAAAATGTTGTTTTCCACCTTTTGAGGGAGGCGGTATGTCATACTCCCCTCCGTTCGAAATTCCAGTACCGTGTCACTGAGTTTGCCGATCTCCTGGACGAACACATTGAGCGCGGCCTGTAAACCGTAGTCGCCCAGCACGGTAGGCTTAAGATTGAACGTCACCTTGCGGACTTCCTTAATAACATCCTTAATCCCTTGCTTGATTTCGGCGAGTTTCCGGGCATGGGTTTCTCCCGGAGCGCTGTCCATCGACTCAATCTGAAATTTCAGCGATGTGAGCATCTGGCCGATGCCATCGTGGATATCCATCGCTATGCGCTTGCGTTCCTCCTCCTGCCCTTCCAGGATCAGCACAGAACGGAATTTCTGCTGGTTGATCTTCTTTTCAACTTCCGCGCGGTTCTTTTGCCGCATCGTGCGCTCTGCATGCTTCTGTCGCGTGATGTCGGATCCCAACACAAACAACTCCTCTACCTCGTTGCTATCCCCATAGATCGGCACTATTGTGATCGCAACGGCCGTTTCGCGGTTCTCGGCGCCATTAAAGGTGACCTCGGTTTGAATCGTGCGTCCGTCTGACACCTGTTCGACTGCGTGATCCATCCAATCATCGCCAAGTCCTGAACCGGGAAACAGATCACACAAACGCATATCCGATTCGATGCTCCTGATGCCGCTCATCTCCGAAAAATTTTCAGCGATGAAAGTCACGTTTCCTCCACGGTCCGCCTTTGCATAAAGCTTGGGATTCTCAACGGGCTCATTCACCTGCGACAGCTGCTCGTACGACTTCTCCAACGAGCCATACAGCGCGCCAATTTCTTTTGTTAGCTGCCGGGCATTTTGCTCAGAATTGATAAGCTGGTTGATCGTCTTGTTTACCTGCTTAGCGGTTGGTCGGAATACAAATACGAGTTCCAAACCAATAACCACGAGAGAAATCAACAGCAGGGTGTATTCGAGCCTGCTCAGCATTCTCACTTTGGCATGCGCTTCAGCATCGTATTGAAACACGATCCTATCCATGCCACTGAGAAACGCAGCCTCACTAGTGATGATGCGTACAATATTTGGTTTCAGCGTTTGGTAATCAGCTTGCGGGTTGTTTCGGAGCGTTTCAGTGATTTCCCTTCCGCTCGCGTACATTGTCTCAAACGGGGCACTGGTGCTGTTGAACATTGCCACGATGGTTTCGCTATTGTTGCCCGGAAGACCCAGGCTATCGTTGCCACAGAGCAGGCCATCCTGCGACAACTTCCATAGGGCAAGGGCTGAGCTTAACTCTACGAGGATTTTACTTCTTGCTGTCGAATCCTGGTCGGGCGCCAAAAACAAAGCGGCCTTGCTGATGCGCTGACTGAGCATCCGCTGTCGTCCTGCAACATTGATCACGTGTGAATCGGTGAGTTGTGCGCGAAGATGGCGTTGAATCAGAAATTGGCCCACTAGCAAGGAGCACGCGACCACACTCAACGCAATAACGTACAACAAACCCAGCCGGCTGAAGCGGTTGATACTATGTTGTGCGCCGTTGAATTTGAGGTTCATGTACCGATCTAAAATTAGGCAAATTCCCGCCTTCGTCAGCAAAAAATCCGGACGAGGCGGTCAACCTATTCGGGCACACCAATGTAGACGAATCCGTCTTCGACCTTCACCGGGAACACGGCAATGCGGTCTTCTTCGGCATTGAGACATTGACCCGATCTGAGGGAGAAGGTTTTCTTGTGAAAGGGACAAGCCACCTTGGGTTCGCCTTCCTGTGAGCCGATCAAGCCCCTGGAAAGTACCATTTGCATCTTGTGAGGGCACTGATTCTGACATGCATACCATTCATTGCGGCGTGTGAAATTGAATACAGCGATCTGAAGATTGCGATAGCGAACGCATGCACCTCCGTTTGGCGGGAAGTCGCTCACACGCGCGGCCCTGAACCATGTGGTAGCGGCGGCTGATTCGGATTGTATAGGTTTGATGGTCTCCATTCAAATTGCCATTAAGTGTTCTTGTCCCAGTCGACGGGGCATTTCTGCCCGCGCATCTCCACGAACTGTAGCGTATCGTCCGTCTCCTCGCTATTGACAAAATGCCGGTATTGTGCACGCAGATGCGGCGACTCAACAACTCGCTTCCATTCGCATTCATAGTTATCGATAAGCTCCTGCATCTCTTTTTCCAACGTCTCACCAAGTCCGAGCGAGTCATTGACGATGACATCCCTGAGGTAATCCAGGCCACCTTCCATTTTGTTGAGCCAGGTGGCGGTACGTGTGAGAGGATCAGCTGTGCGGATGTAATACATTAGGAAGCGATCTATGAGCTTAATGCACGTCTCCGTGTCGACATCCGCGACGAGAAGCCGGGCATGCTGAGGTCGAGCACCACCATTGCCGCATACATACAGGTTCCATCCTTTTTCTGTGGCAATGATTCCAAAATCCTTTGACTGTGCTTCGGCGCACTCGCGTATACAACCTGATACGGCGCCTTTAATCTTATGCGGTGCACGAAGTCCCTTATAACGGTTTTCGATAAATATGGCGAATGAAACGGAGTCCTGAACGCCGTACCTGCACCATGTAGAGCCTACACAACTCTTGATGGTGCGCAGCGCCTTGCCGTATGCGTGACCACTTTCAAACCCTTCAGCAATAAGCTCCTCCCATATGTCCGGAAGTTGGTCAACACGTGCGCCAAACATGTCAATGCGCTGACCTCCGGTGATTTTTGTATAGAGGTTATACTTTTTGGCAATGCGTCCGATGGCAATCAGTTTGGCAGGTGTGATCTCTCCACCTGGAATACGAGGCACAACGGAATATGTACCACCGCGCTGGATGTTTGCTAAAAACCTGTCGTTTGTATCCTGAATGGTTGCGTGTTCTGGAACGGGTTCATTCCAGGCGCTGGCTAAAATGGAGGCGACGGCAGGTTTACAGATCTCACAACCGTCGCCCTTCCCGTGTGAGTCGAGCAGGTCATCAAATGTCCTGGCGCCAGTCACGCGCACAATATCATACAACTCCTGGCGTGTATAGTCGAAGTGTTCGCAGAGCGATTTCTTTACGGTATGTCCAAGAGATTCCAGCGTTAACTTGATCAGGTCGTTGACCAGCGGCGCGCAGCCGGCGCATCCGGTACATGCCCGCGTCGCTTTTTTGATGTCTTCAATCTTTGTAGCACCGTGTTCCGTCACCTGGCCGACAATGTCGGCCTTGGTGACGTTCTCACAGGAGCATATCTGTGCGGTGTCGGGTAAATCTCCTATGCCGCTGCCTTTCTTTTCCGGCGCGCCGCCAATGCCTATAAGCGTCTCGGGGTTTTCAGGGAGCGGCATGCGGTTGATCACCATCTGATGCAGCAGGTTGTAGGCAGATGCGTCGCCCACGAGGATGCCGCCGATCAGATGCTTGCCATCTTCCGATATATTGATTCGCTTGTATATTCCTTTTCGGGTATCCCTGAAAGCGATGGGAACACTGCCTGGAGTCTCGGCAAATGGATCACCAAAGCTGGCTACGTCAATACCAATAAGCTTTAGCTTTGTCGACATGTCGAAACCGCGAAACGATCGCGACATGTCGCCATTGAGTTGTCGCACCACCACTTCGGCCATTTCATAGCCGGGCGCAACCAGGCCATACACCATGTTGTTGTGCGAAGCACATTCGCCAATGGCGAAAATGGAAGCGTCATCCGTGCGCATGTAGTCGTCAACAACGACGCCTCCGCGCGCAGCAACACGCAAGCCACACGCGCGGGCAAGTTCATCCCGCGGTCGAATGCCCGCTGATATGACAAGCATGTCAACAGCGAGGCGGCTACCATCGCTAAATATTAATCCCTCCAGCTTTCCATTGCCCTCGATAGCCTGCGTGTTTTTTCCTGTGTGAATGTGCAGCCCGAGTTGCTGAAGCTTCATCTTAAGAATGTCTGCTCCTGCATCATCCACCTGTCTCGGCATGAGCCGCGGCGCGAATTCAACGACATGAGTCTCAAGTCCCAGGTCGACAAGCGCTTTCGCTGCTTCCAATCCAAGCAATCCCCCGCCCATGACTGCGCCGCGGGACACTTTCTTACTGTAGGCTTCGATGTGGTGCAAATCTTCTATGGTACGATACACGAAGACACCGTGGCGCTCTGTGCCTTCCATTGAAGGAACAAAGGCCGCCGATCCTGTGGCAAGAACGAGGACATCATAGCGATCGGTACGACCGTTATGTGTGTGGATGATTTTTTGATTGCGGTCGATCTCGATTACCAATTCACCCGTGTGGAGTTCAATGTTATTCTCCTCATACCAGGATCGCGGCGCCATCAAGAGATTGTCGGCAGTGATCCCGCGGAAATAATCGCTGAGGTGAACGCGGTCGTAAGCCGGACGTGGCTCCTCGCCATACACAATAATTTCAAATTCCGACCTTGCCGCACTGCTCCGCAGTTTTTCGCAGAAACGGTAGCCAACCATCCCGTTACCGACTACAATAATTCGCCGCATTCCGTATAATTACGTATCACTGGTTAGTAAACAACAGTAAAAATACGTAACTAGTACAGATATGCAAGGACAAAATACGTAATTTTACGTATACGTTTGCGGGCTTGAGCCACACTCCTTAGTATATAGATTTGTGAATAGTGATTTTTGATTCGTGATTTGCGATTTTCACCTCAGTCCTCGTTGGGGGTGTCCAATCATAAATCGCAAATCAAGAATCACCGTTCACTAATTATCTCCTTTATGCAGGAAGACAGACTTGCCAGGGCGTTTGAAGCCTTTGACGCGTATAACAGTCAGGACCCCAACCTTGAGACGGATGGCGGACAGTCATTCCCAAAAGAGGTATTGTACGCAAACCGCATGACGCGACGCCTCGCCGCTTTTGCACCGGAAGCTCCGGAGTATGTTCAGCTGGCAGCGCGATGCCAGCACATCGGCCGTTGGGAAATTCCGCGATCCAGCTATCCTATGGATCGAAAGGGATACCTCACATGGCGGACCGAGCTGAAAAGGCATCACGCTTCCATAGCGGAAAGAATTTTGAAGTCGTGCGGTTACGATGACGCCACTATCGAGCTCGTAAAGTTTCTTCTCCTGAAGAAGCAGCTTCACACTAACCCCGACACGCAGTTGCTTGAGGACATCGTCTGTCTGGTCTTTTTGGAGCATTACCTCGAAGACTTTGCCTCGCGCCATGAAGAGGATAAGGTCGTCGAGATCCTTCGGAAGACCCTGAAGAAAATGTCACCGCGCGCAATCAGTGAGGCTCCCGGGTTGGTGCGTTCCGACTACGTACGGAAGCTACTGGAAAAAGCGGTAGCGGAAGCCTAGCGGCTATCCGTCGGGTTTACAGGAAATCGTCGGTTTCGCGATACGCCTTGATGAGCGCAAGTTCACCTTCCTTGCCGGGTAAGGCGTTGCCGTGTTCCATTCCCATCACGCCGCGGTATCCTTTGTTATAGATGTGCTTGAAAACATTCTTGTAGTTTATTTCGCCGGTAGTGGGCTCCTTCCTGCCGGGGTTGTCGCCTATTTGGAAGTATGCGATCTCGTCCCAGCATAAGTCGATGTGCGGGATCAGGTGCCCTTCATTGCGTTGCATGTGATAAATGTCGTACAGGATCTTGCAGGATGGAGAGCCAACCGCCTTGCAGATCATATAGCTTTGATCGGAGTGGCGAAGGAACAGGTCAGGTGTGTCACTCAGCGGTTCCATGACCATGACGAGTCCGTGGGGCTCAAATATTTCCGCGGCACGTTTATATGCCTCGATAACATTGGCAGTCTGAATTCCGATGGGAAGATTTCTTTCAAAGAATCCGGGCACAACCGTCATCCATTTGGCGTTGACACGCTTGGCCGCTTCCACGGACTTCCGGCAGGCTGCCAGAAACACATCAAGGTGTTCCTTCTTGCCGGTCGTCAATGACACCTTCCAGTTTTCTCCACCATCCACAACAAATACCCCCATTGTCATTCCCAGCTTAGTGAGCTCCTCGCCTATCTTTTTTTGCTCCTCAACAGGGCGACTAAGCAGGCCATTGTCTTCTATTGCCCTGAACCCCTGGTCATACATGAATCGAATCTGGTCTATAAAATTGTCCCCCGCGTGATGTTTGAACATCCCAGCGTGTGGCGCATAATTCAGGTTAAAAGGTTTACCGCTGGTGATTTCTTCACCTGCAAAAGCAGTGGTAGCTGTTCCTGCGGTTGCTATACCGGCGGCTGCAGCTACAGCGTTGCGAACAAACTCTCTTCTTTGCATGACTAACAATTATGTTGACACAGATTTTGATTTATTCAAGCTCCACGCGTTCAAAGACGGGAATCGTCTTTTGAAATTCGGGGAGGTCGGCGGCCTTTTCAAAAGTGCTGATCTTGTCTTGCTCCATCCAGTACTCCTGTACTTCGGGATGCTCACCGACAAGGTCGACAGCCTCAGGACTTGCCCATTCGAATATCACGAGGATACGCCCGTCGCGCGCTTTCAGTCCGATAACCTTGGTGTCAGAAATGAAGCCGTTCCGTCGCAACATGGGAAATGCGGCACGGAGGTGGCTGAGTAGCTCTTCCTCCTTACCTTTGTGCGGTCTGTATAAAATGACACCAACGGGGCGCATCTTTCCGGGTTTAAGAATCAATTTAGGAACATTCCAGGAATTACGGAACGCGGCCGTCTGAATGAAAGATACGATGGTATCACAAAAGAAGATACACCGACCTCTTATTGAGGCTGTAGTCCACATTCTGCGGACTGTATTTGAAGAGAACGGATATGCCGACCGGGTCTTGGAAACCATCTTCAAGAATAACCCCAAATGGGGTGCCCGTGACCGACGATTTATTGCCGAAACGGCATACTCGATCATCCGCCAATACCGCCTCCTGAAGGAAAGTGCCCTATGCGAAGACAGTAACTACTACTGCCTCATCGCGGCATATTTGACTCTGAAAGGCTTCGAAATCCCTTCCTGGCCTGAACTTCAGATTGATCGCAACGCAGTGACTACCCGGCACAAAGCCTTGCTCGGTATAAGGAAGATTCGGGAGTCGATACCGGACTGGCTGGACGACCGCGGTGAGCGAGAACTGGGCGAGCGGTGGGAAACAGAATTGCGTGCACTTAACGAGGAAGCACACCTTGTGCTTCGAGCCAACACGCTGAAAAATACGTCCGACCAGTTGATGAACATTCTTCGCGACGAAGGCGTTGAAACCGAACTTGTACCAGGTTTCCCTGATGCCCTCATCGTTAAAAAGAGACAAAACGTTTTCAGGCTAAAGTCGTTTCACGAAGGCCGGTTCGAGGTGCAGGACGCCGCATCCCAGATGGTGGCACCATTTGTAGATGCGGCACCGGGGTCGCGTGTGGTAGATGCATGCGCCGGTGCAGGCGGCAAGAGTCTTCACCTTGCCGCGCTGATGCACAACAGAGGTCGCCTCATCGCGCTCGATGTAGCGGGATGGAAACTGACTGAACTCCGGCGGCGCGCGCGACGCGCAGGCGTGGACAATCTTGAAACCCGATTGATCGATTCACCGAAGGTCATTAAACGACTGGCGGAGACGGCCGACAGGGTATTGCTTGATGTACCCTGTTCCGGGTTGGGTGTGCTTAAACGAAATCCGGACACGAAGTGGAAACTTACCGAAGAACAGATCGAAGAAATCGGAAGACAGCAAGCAGAGATCCTGGATACCTACGCCGCCATGGTACGCCCGGGTGGATACCTTGTTTACGCGACATGCAGCATTCTGCCGTCTGAAAACGAAAATAGAATCAACGCGTTCCTGGAACGACACAGGGGCATGTTTGAAATGGTCGATGAAAAGCGTCTATGGCCATCAAATGGTTTTGACGGATTCTACATGGCGCGATTGCGACGGTCGACCTTATAATACTAATACCCTGTTTGTCAGCAATTAAGCTGTCTTTCACTTGCTGGCGGCTTTTTTTCAGCTATCTTTAAGTTTTTTGACACCCATGTTACTTGTCCTGTTCGCAAAGGAACCCTTAACCTTGCGAGAATTTTGGCAGCACAAGATTCGCACTAACAGAGCCACTTATGCTTTTTAACAGCTTTGCGTTCGTAGTTCTACTGCTGATCACATTCACGTTGTATTACACGCCGCGCTTGTACCGACTCCAGATTCCCATACTCATCGTTTCAAGCCTGATATTCTACTCCTACAACCAACCTGTATTGGTGCTGTTGTTGCTCGGGTCTATCACGATAAACATTTTTACAAGTTACTACGTCACTTATGGAAATCAGGATCGCCGGAAACTTTATGCCATTCTCGGTGTCGTCCTGAATCTGGCCACCTTGTTGTTCTTTAAGTACAGCCCGTTGTTTGGAAGGACATTGTTCCGCGAGACTAGTTCGATCGGAGAGTTTCTCATTACGATACCGCTTCCAATCGGAATTTCATTCTTTACGTTTCAAGGCATCAGTCTTGTCGTTGACGTCTTCAAGCAAAACTATTTCAGGGATCACGATATAATCCCTGCATCGCTATCCCAACACGCGATGCGAACGGCATTCTTCATAGGCTTCTTTCCGGGGTTGGTAGCTGGCCCGATTGTAAAGGCTCACGACTTCCTGCCGCAGATTGAAGCGAAGAAGTTCAAAGACATTGACTGGGAACGATGTTTCCGGTTGCTGGTATTGGGGTACTTTCTCAAGATGGTGATTGCGGATAACCTAAAAGAGTTTACGTTCTGGATCACCTATCCCTACTTTCAGGGATTTAAGACGATCCCGCTCATTGGGCTGTTGTTTGGATACTCTTTCCAGATTTTCGCCGACTTTGCGGGATACTCCCTCATTGCTATCGGTCTGGCCAAACTGTTTGGCTACAATTTCAAAGACAACTTCAACTTCCCCTACATTTCGACTTCCTTCAAGGAGTTTTGGAAGCGATGGCACATTTCGCTGTCGTCCTTCCTTATGGAATATCTGTATATTCCCCTCGGAGGCAACAGAAGAGGCAAAGCAAGAACTTATGTCAACCTCATGCTCACCATGATCCTTGGAGGACTCTGGCATGGTGCAGCATGGAGTTATGCCGTTTGGGGAACATTCCACGGTTTGGCGCTAGCTGTTGAGCGATTCGTTACCGACCGGATAAGAATAAATCCTAATCTTCTGGTCAATACACTGAAAGGAATGATGGTATTCTGCTTCGTGACGCTGGCGTGGCTCTTGTTTAAGTTGCCTGACTTTAGTCATGTAATAGAATACTTTAAGGCAATGTCACTGAACCAGGGACTCATGTCTGGATCCGTGTTGTTGTACATCATGTTATACTCGATACCCGTAATCCTTTACCACATTCACTACCTAGTCAGGGAGAGGACAGTTTACGAGCGTGTCCGCCAGGTGGAGTATCTACCGTACGGACTGATGGTATTCTTAATTATCACCAACAGCGGACCGGCTGGGGCGTTCATTTATTTCCAATTCTGACCATGATTAAGAAATCATTAATAACTGCCTTAGTCTTGCTGCTACTGCATGCCTTAGTCGTATACCTTTATCCCATATCGAGCACGCAATATGCATTGCAGGGTAATACAATCAAGGCACAGCAATTTATCTACGGTGGCGCACAGGAAAACATCATTATCGGCTCTTCTCTGTCTAATCGATTAGTAATGGACAGCCTTCAGGGAATGAGTAACCTGTCATTCTCAGGAATGGGCATTTTTGATGGGCTAAGCATCCTCAATCACAGTGATGTGACACCCCGCATTGTGTTCATCGAAACGAACATTATGTCGCGTGGCGAAAATGAACACTTTACTTCTTACGTAAACTCTCCAATACTAAGCCCTGTTAAGGAGGCGATACCTTCTCTTCGTGATGAATATCAGCCGATTGGCATGCTGGGCCAACTTATCATCAGCACCTTCAAAAAGGATATGGCGGGTCAGGAAGTTATCGATCAGACTGCGACGACACAACAGGAGGGTGACGACGCATTCTTCAGGAAAATGCTCGCCATCGAAGCCGAAAAACTCAGCAAAGTACCCGATACCGCGAGTCTGATTCCGCGCTTTGAACAACTGGCACTTGAGGTAGAACGCCTCGAAGCAAAGGGTGCGAGGGTAATCTTTTTCGAGATGCCCGTAAACGAGACGCTTTGCGATCTCCCTCAACCGCAAACCATCCGCTCGCTCTACCGCAAGTACTTTCCCGAAAGCAAATACGCCTATATCACGGTACCGCACTGCTCCGGCTACAAAACTACCGATGGTGCCCATCTCGCCGGCGAAGAGGCGACGCGATATACGATGTATTTCAAAACTCACGCCGAAGCGCTATTGGCGAACCAGGGCCGGCTTGTCAATCAACCCTGAACGCTCCGGCATTGTCATCAGTAAACCTGTTCAAATCCTTCACGTTCAACAATCGTGTTTACCTGTACACGTTGATGAAACTCCGGCTCAGAATATTTGAAGTGTTACCGTAAAGCGACCTCGGTCTGCTTACAGCAACACTCCAACACTCCAGCACTTTACCTCATCGCCTCCAACCGGTTCGGAGGAATGGGTGCAGGTACCGCGTTTTCTACGGGCTTGATGGATTTCAGGTACGCGAAAATTGACCTGAGATCTTCATCTGTGAAGTGACGGTACATCTCCCAGGGCATGGGCGGCAACAGGGGACGATTTGTTTCAAGACCTTTGGCCTTGCCTCTGCGGATGGCGGTTTCGAATTGCTCGTAGGACCAGTTGCCAATGCCCGTTTCGTCGGGTGTGAGGTTAGCGGAAAATGACACACCCCAGGGACCAACAAACGCAGTCAATCCCATGTCAAAAAGCACCCATTGCCTTGCATCCTGCGGAATATCGGCCACAGGTTGCTGACTCAGATGGCCCGATAACAACCTTGCGGTGTCAATCTGTGGTCCTTCAGGGGTCATCACTTTAGGTGAGTGGCAATCGTGACAGGCACCTATAGTAACCAGGTAAGCGCCACGTTCTATCATTTCGGCGGAATCACCCGAAGCATAGGGTTCGGACCATGTGCCATGATCTTCTTCACTGTGTGAACCACACGCCGCCATTAACAGCATGGCTGCAATTAGTATTACACTTTGTTTCATTTGAACCATCATTTTTATTGACTTTATGCACCTAAACGAAGGCTGGTTGGCGTGCCGTCAACGCATGGTCGATGAAGACCTACGCGAAATCACCGAATCTCATATACCATCCCGGAAGGCAGGGAGAAAACAAAAAAAGCGGTTCGGGTGTAACCCTATCCCGCAAATTCCGTGATAAGCACGTATTGAAATCCGGCCATATGAAAGGTCCGTCCGGTATGTAATCCCTGTCCGATGAGTTCAGTTCACAATTACATTGCCGTCAATAATCCAGATATTCCCCTTCTGAGTCCGGAAGGTCACTCTGATCCGCGGATGGGTGTACTGACGGACGTTTCAAGTCTCATGGCATCGTCGTTCAATCCCAACGAACTTCCCAGTGGCTATGAGGCGCGCCTGCACGATATCTACCTTCCGAACGCTACCGTCAGAACTTATCGTGGCAAGTTTGCCTATAACGTACGACTGGTGACAGAAAGCGGGGCCAACAGCGAACAGGTAGGCAGCTGTCTTTTCCTCGACGGAAGAATGACCACAATGCTGAATGGAAAAAGCAAAGGTATAGTGATCAGCAAGGGCCAGCAGAATTTCAAGTACGATCCCAATCGGGAGTTTTCTCATTGGGGAGATGCTGATACCTCGTATCACATCCTCCACTTCTCTATCGATCCAAAGTATTTCATTTCTTTTTTGCCTCAGGATGAACCGTGGGCTGACGATCTCACGAACAGGATATTAAGAAGTGAACGCATTATCGGTGATAGCCCTGCTTATATCAGTTTGCAGCAACACAAGGTGATTCAGAATTTGCTTGACTGCCCAATGTCAGGCAAGATGGCGCAGATTCTGATGGAAACCTCCGTGGTCCAAATTGTCTTGTGGCAGCTGCACGCGCTCTTCCGCGATACAGAAGGCAGGCGACCTGCCCGCATCGCGCAGCACGACCACGATGTAGCGAATGCGTTGAAGGAATATCTCACCGCAAACTTTCTCGACGACCATTCGCTCGCCAGTCTGGCCCGGCACTTCGGCGTGAATTCGAACAAGCTCATGTTCCTTTTCAAGAGTGTCTTCGGCACCAGCATCTTTGAATACATCAGCGATCTGAAAATGGAATATGCGATGCGACTCATCCGTGAAGACCAAAAGTTTGTAACGGAAGCGGCGCGCATCCTCGGCTATAAGAACCCGCACCACTTCTCAGCTGCATTCAAGAAGAAGTTTGGTATTTGTCCTTCCGCTGTCAAGTAGTTCGTTACTTACATGATCTACGTCACACAACTGATCCACGTACGCGAAACAAATTCCAATACGTTTGCAGCGTTTGACAGCGCTTTAAGCGCACTGATCCAACGCCATAGTGGAATATTTCTGTTTCGTCTAAGGCCCGATCCGCTCAACCTCGTTGCATCGACGATTGGCATTCCTTACGAAGTTCAGTTGTTGCGCTTCGAGACTGAAGAAGCTTTCGAAAATTTTATGCACGACGAAGAAAGAAAACGTCTGCTTCTTTCGAAGGAACACGCTATTCGCTCAGTAATTCTCATCAAAGGACAACTGGTTACATCAGCTCCGAAGAAGTCAACCATACTCTGACTTTATAATCATTAGTCCTCCTTAGACATCCTTTGGTCGACAACTTCCGTTATCTGTCGCCGGTTCGCCAACTATCAGTGGGTATACCGACTGGTTTTGGTATCTTTGCCTTTTACCCTCGAACCAAAAGAATGCAAATTGTACTGCTATGGATGTAATGGATGAACAAAAGCATTGGGATTCGATCGGAAGCAGGTACGACGAGGAAATTTTTGATGTCTTCCGATTGAACAAGGCACGCAAGCTTCAGAAGTATCTGAAGAAGCATGCTAATCCCAAACACCGGGCAACAGACTTTGGTTGTGGCACTGGTAAGTCGTTTCCTTACCTTGCCCCGTCGTTTAATGAAGTTCTTGCCATTGACATTTCTCAAAACCTGATAGACATCGCAAGGGAGTCGGGTCATCCTAACGTAACGTTTATGCGTATGGATTTGACGGAAGAAAATCTCAATCTTCCGAAGACCGACTTCGCGTTTTGTTGCAATGTCGCCATCCTTCCGGAGCCTGAAGGAAATCAGGCAATACTTCGTAACATTCAGGAAACACTTAAACGGAACGGCACCGCGATCGTGGTTGTGCCCTCGCTGGAGTCAGCATTGTACTCGTCCTGGATGCTCGTTGAATGGTACAGGCGCGAGGGTGTCGATACCCATGAGATTCCCGAAGCCGAACTGAGCTACTTTAACGGAAGAAAAAACATCGCTCAGGGCGTGGTCTTTATCGATGGCGTTCCAACCAAACACTACCTGGAAACGGAACTCGAAGTGTTGTTCAACAGCATTGACCTCAGTATCGACAAGATTGACCGACTGGAGTACGACTGGAGTACAGAGTTCGACTCGCCTCCCGACTGGATGGCCGAGCCCTATCCCTGGGACTGGCTCATTGAATGCAGAAAAAGATAACATCAAAAATCCGCCGCACCCCGGCGGATTTTTGCTTTTCAACTATCCTGTACCAGCCTGCCTTTATTCTCTCCGTTGCTCAAAACAAACATCGATTTTCTTTTGAGACCCTTCCATATTTTCAGTAATTTGTTATTTCCCCTGAGACTCATAATAGATGAACTTACTCGATTTGAGGCGTTTGACTTGCTACTCGATCATTGCGACGTTCGTTGTTGGTTCCGGCGTTGCTCATGCGCAGCGCATCAAATCATACGTCCAGGAAATACCGGGCACTGACGTCAGCTTCAAAATGGTCGCCATCCCGGCAGGCACATTTACCATTGGAAGTCCCGCAGGGGCTCCCGGCAGGGAAAGTGACGAGGGTCCCCAAAAGACGATATCAATTTCGGCCTTCTGGATGGGTGAAAAAGAGGTGACGTTTGCCGAGTGGGACCTGTTTTTCAAGGACACGCAGTTGCCGCAGCAGAAGAATATCGATGGGGTTTCACGACCCACAGCTCAATACATTGACCTAACGTGGGGAATGGGTAGAAGTCCCAAACATCCGGCAAACAGCATGAGCCAGCAGGCAGCCATGGCATACTGCAAGTGGCTTTATGATAAGACCGGCGTGTTCTATCGTCTTCCCACCGAAGCTGAATGGGAATATGCTTGTCGAGCCGGCAACCCTGCACAGTATCCATTTGGCAACAGTCCTGAGCAATTAAAGGAGTATGGCTTTTTCAAGGAAAACAGTGGCGGAAAATATCAGGAAACGGGAAAGCTCAAGCCCAATGCGTGGGGCCTTTACGACATCCTGGGCAACCTTAGTGAATGGACGTTGGATGGATATGTGGCGAACGGATACGAAACAATGAAATCCAGCGATCCACTCACCCTTCCTACCCGGCGCTATCCTCGTGTAGCGCGCGGTGGATCTTATCTCGACGACGCCGGAGAGCTTCGCTGCGCTAATCGTACTCCATCACGCTCGGAATGGAATCAGCGTGACCCGCAGATACCCAAGAGCAAGTGGTGGCTTACCGACGGGATGTTTATGGGATTCCGCCTGCTGCGTCCATTCAAGACTCCTACGAAGGAAGAAATCGAAAAATTTTATGAGGCATATCTGGATAAATAGTATGAACTTAGTCGTACTAAGCCTTTCGGATAGCCTCGTCTAGTTAAACTCATGCCATACACACAAAACAAACCATTACAATTATGAACTCCAGTAATAATGAGAATCGCCTTTCCCGTCGCTCATTTATGAAGAATTCCGCTGTGTTAGGTGGCGGTTTGGTGGCTATGCCTTTGTTCTCGAATGCAGGATATTTTACGTCCGTCGATGATACGATCAAAGTTGTCCTCATCGGATGCGGAGGTCGCGGAACGGGCGCAGCACGTCAGGCGCTGTTGTCTAATCAAAATGTTAAGCTGGTAGCCATGGCAGATGCTTTTCGCGACAGGATTGACAGCAGTCTGAAAGCCATCACCGCTGAAGATGATGACGGTGTAACCGTTAAGGATCGCGTAAGCGTGACAGAGGATACGAAGTTTGTTGGCTTTGATGCATATCTCAAAGCAATACCGCTGGCCGACGTGGTGATCCTCACAACACCTCCCGGATTCCGCCCTATACATTTCGAAGAAGCCATCAAGCAGGGCAAGCACGTCTTTATGGAAAAACCCGTAGCCACGGATCCTGCAGGCGTAAAGAAGGTGCTGGAAGTGGCTGCTTTGGCGAAGCAGAAAAAGCTTAATGTGGTCGTGGGGCTGCAACGTCACTATCAGAATTCCTATCGTGAACTCATAAAGAGAGTGCGTGATGGAATGATTGGCGACATCACTTCAGGACAAGTATACTGGAACAGCGACGGTGTGTGGGTATACAAGAGGCAACCGGGTCAGAGCGAAATGGAGTACCAGATGAGGAACTGGTACTATTTCAACTGGCTCTGCGGTGACCACATCGTTGAACAACACATACACAATATCGACGTCATGAACTGGTTTAAGGACGCCTACCCCGTAAAGGCAATGGGTATGGGCGGACGTCAGGTAAGAACTGGCAAGGAGTATGGAGAAATATTCGACCACCATTACGTCGAATACCACTATGCTGACGGTACCATTATGAACAGTCAGTGCCGTCACATCAAGGGCACGTATTCAAAGGTAGATGAAACCATAGTAGGAACGAAGGGAACTGTTTACTGTGGCGCTGGTCAGATACAACTCGGAGGCAAGACGCTGTATGCTTTTGACATGAAGAAGGAAAACAATCCTTATCAGACAGAGCACGACGAACTGTTTGCCGCCATTGCCAAAGGAGAATATAAGTTTGCGGATGCAGAGAACGGAGCCAAGTCGACGTTAACCGCCATCATTGGGCGACTGGCAACGTATTCCGGCCAGGTCATCGACTGGGATACTGCATTGAACTCAGGCCTCAGCATTCAGCCGGCGAAATATGCGTTTGACGCGACGCCTCCTGTTCTACCTGACGCGGACGGCTACTACCCGATTGCCGTTCCTGGTAAGACGAAATATTTCACGGAAAGCGTAGCTGCCGGAGGCAAGTAGAGATTTTCCAGAACCTGTGCGGATGTCCGCAGCATGAACGGGCCTCCGCACAGGATTTTTTGCTATTACCACGTCAGTTCTCATCGCCTGCCGATTTTCCTTATCTTGCAGGTTTTACATTCCATTGAAACTACTTCGTTCCATACTTTCCACCCTCTACAAGATTTGGGTGTTCCTGGTATTTACAGTGTTCATGATCCTGCTGTTGCCGGGTATCATTCTTCCATTCCTGTTTGGGCAACGCGCGGGATGGCTCAGCTACAGATTCCTCGCGCTTTGGTCATGGATCTTCAGCAAGTTGAATTTCATTCGGTACCGGATCAGTGGCAAGGAAAACATCGTGCGGGGTGAGTCGGTGATTTATGTAAGCAATCACACGTCGTTTCTGGATATTCCCGGGATCACGCTGGCGATACCGGGTCAATACCGGCCATTGGCCAAGAAGGAACTCCTCAAAATTCCAATCTTTGGCTGGATCGCGCGGTCGGCATCAGTGATTGTCGATCGATCCAATCCAAAAAGCAGGAAAGAAAGCATGGAGCGCCTCAAGCGCATTGTCAACATGGGCATTCCGATCCTGATTTTTGCGGAAGGAACCCAAAACCGGACGAAGGAAATACTTCAGCCCTTTAAGGACGGTGCGTTTCGGATGGCGATCGACACACAGCGACCCATCCAGCCCATTGTGGTGTTGGGTGCGGGACCGCTCATGCCTCCGGGAACGATCGACTTGAAACCGGGCACAATTCGAGTCGTTATCGGACACAGGATTCCAACGGAAGGATTAACGGCCGCAGACGTTGCTGAATTGAAAGCACGGACTTTCAACATCATGAAAACGATGATTGAAACCGAAAACAAAAAAGGTAACCCCCTGATTCAGCAGTAAGTTTTCAATATCCTTACACGGCTGACGAAGGCGAGACAAATCGGATCAAGGGTCATTTTTCGGTCCCTGGCTGCATCCTGGAGGAACGCATAGCCAATGCGTTGCGGGCGTGTGACCATAAAAATGTGTTGCGATGACTGCAGGGAGCGATATTCCTACATTGCAACGAAAATAGGAGGCCGACGGGCTAACTTTGGGGTTTGAGAATCGAAGAGGACCGTTATGAAGAAGTTTATCGCATTTTTTCCCGTCATTTTTCTGGCAACCATTCTCTGCAACGCACAAACACTTAACAATAATTGGACATCCGATCTGGAGACCGACCTGCGGGAGTTCACCTCCTGTGATGACGATATGGATTGTTCGGAGTTCTCCGGCAAGGCGCTGCAAACCGTTTACAAGCTCAACGATTTTTATCAACCTAAGGAGAAGCGCTATATGCGCGTTTCGGAAATTATTGCGTTTCTGCAGGAGAGTACATCGTGGACTAAGCTCGGACCCGCATACCAGCAGAGCATTCTCAATCAAGCTCAGGAGTACGCGAACAATAAGAAAGCTGTCATCGCAGTCTTGCCTGGAGCAAATGGCGTGGGGCATGTTGCGCTGATATTGCCTGGTGAGCTTCAGGCGTCAGGTTCGTGGGGGCTTAGTGTTCCGAATTCAGCATCGTTTCTGACGATAGATCCTGCAAAATCGTATGTTGGCAAAGGGCTTTCGTATGCCTTTACAAAGAATCACCTCAAAGACGTAGTGATCTTTGCGCGCAACTACTGACGCGCCAACCGATCCACTTAACATATGTTAATTAATGCGCCAATTCATCGTTGGCGCTCTTATTTTTTTGCATTCTCACTTGACACGAGTTTCTTCCATTTTTTATTTTTAATCAACCAATAGGCCTATTGTTATAGTCGAAAAAAAAAGGACTAACCCTCTCAACTCATGAAAGCCCTCATATGCTGGCTGGGTCACTGCCTAGCCTTTCTGGTCGATACTGTTTTCTATTCGCCGCCTGCCGCCGGCAATTCTTTCATCAACTTTGGGAGTTCCATCAGCATCGACAAAAACCAGGGACGGTGGAAAAGAGCCGCGGATTCCGACAAGATAAGCCGGCTTCAGTGCTCTGATGTCGGCCGCATGTTCGCGAACCTGTTGTCGGCGAGTGCGGCGCCACTGTACCTGGTTCTCGATGCGCAAGAGCGAATTGCCTGTGAAACCATATCAACCTACCATCCAATACAATTCCTCTCAAATGTGGGTTGTTCGTAGAGGGGTCCTCCCTCTGCGGACCCATGGGTTTTTGTTTATTTGGGCTCTGGGGTCCCCGGTTCCAGGGGGCCCCTTTTTCTTTGGAAAAGCAAGAATTGCATTTCAACTCAATTACTCTTCCTTCACAACAACAAAACAAATCCCGCATCGTATACGATAAGGCGAATTCGAATTTTCAGGCAACCCAAAATGATTATGAAAACAACCGTTGCAGAAAAACAAATCGCCCCTTCGCAGATTATGCAGGTGGGTATGGGATTTATGGCCGCGAAGACACTTCTCGCAGCAGTGCGATTTGACCTGTTCACGCATCTTGCAGAGGGACCCATGACTGGTGCCGAAATTCAACAGCGACTGGGTTTGCATCCGAGAAGCCTATACGATTTTCTCGATACGCTCGTAGCCCTGGGTTTCCTAAAACGGGAGGGCATGAAAGAAAATGCACATTACCGGAACAGCGAAGAGGCGGACGCCTTCCTTGACAAAAAGAAGCCAGCGTACATCGGCGGAATATTGGAGATGGCCAACAACAGACTGTACAAATTCTGGGGCAATCTGGAAGAGGCGCTACGGACAGGAGAACCTCAAAATGAAGTCAAAGAAAGCGGAAAGTCTCTGTTCGATGCGTTGTACAGCGATCCCGCACGATTAAAGGAATTCATCACCGCCATGCGCGGTGCACAAATTGGTGCCATCATGGCCTTCGCGGAGAAATTCGACTTTTCACGGTACAACACGCTGTGCGACATCGGCGGAGCGTCCGGAGCACTGGCCGTGCAAGTAGCCAGGGTTCATGAACACATGACATGCACCACGGCAGACCTGCCCGCCGTTCTGCCCATAGCCGAGCAGTACATTGCGGATGCCGGCCTGAGTGACAAGGTTAAAACAGCAGCGCTCGACTTCTTCAAGGACACATTTCCCCAAGCCGATATTATCACGATGGGCAATATTCTTCACGACTGGGGACTGCGCGACAAGAAAATGCTCATCAAAAAAGCCTACGACGCATTGCCTCAAGGTGGTGCTTTTGTCGTCATTGAAAATATTATCGACGACGATAGAAAATCCAACGTGCCAGGTCTCCTGATGTCTTTGAACATGCTCATCGAAACGGATGCCGGTTTCGACTACACCTTCCGCGATTTCAATGAATGGGTAACGGAAGCAGGATTCTTCAAAGCGGAAATACTGCCGCTGACAGGACCGTCATCCGCAGCGATAGCGATTAAATAAACTTCGTACGGAGAACGCGGTAGAAACGCCCAAACCTACTTCCCTTTCAGCCGCCGTACCTCATCCTGCAGGCGGACAACCGTCAGCGCGAGGTGGTCGGCGGGCACGGTTTCTGAAGCTTCAGGTTCCGGAAATTTCATCGAAAAAAATCCTTTCGCGCTCCAGACTTCTAAAATATCATCAGCCTTTACGGGATAAGGTGGATAGGAGCGGTTGTCAGAAACCATCAACAACCGTCCCTCCTCCTTCAGCAAGTTATACACGCGCTTAAACACAATGCCCTCATCGCGGGTGACAACAACGTACAACTTTCCACTCTTGATAGCGTTGGGGTCGTCTACATACTCGCCGAAGACGATCGTTCCCGGTTGCAGCGGCAGCATGGAATCGCCTTTGATTTCAAACGCACGGTACGTCGCGTTGCGCGGAAGTACAGGTATGCTGACGCGCGGCAATTCGGCGATAAACTCCGGATCCTGATATCCGTTAAGATACCCCGCCGACGCTTTCTGGGTGACGAGCTCTACATTCTCCTTTCCCGTGGAGTCGACCGTAATCGCGAGTACTTCCCTGCGCGGCATTTGCCACTTCCATTCCTTTTCCGGCAGCTTGCTGAGGTCTTTCTGTGTAAGCACGTCAAGGCTGACGCCAAATACCTGACATATCTTAAGGAGACAGGGCAATGGTGGCGTTGCCCGTCGCTCCTCATACGCGCCGATCGCCGATTGCTTCAGTCCCAATTTCTCCGCGAACTGCTTTTGTGTAAGACCCTGTCGCGTGCGGAGGAATTTTAGATTTGAGTTGACCATCCTCGATGTATTGAAGTGTCGCCGTAAAGCAGGCCGGTGGCCGCCTTACGGTAATGCTGGCATATGACCACAAGTTGCTTCCAGACTAAAACTGACCAGATAACAACGTCTTCTTCTTGTCCTTCCAGTTCCACCACTTTAACTTTTCCGGGTCACGTTTTTTACCGACGGTGTTCGCATAATACACTGCGCAGCGGAAGGTGTAGAGCAAGCAGCGGTCCTGAACGACACCTGCCAGGGCGTTGGATTTGTCGTACAACGCTTCGGGACTTTTCCCTTTCAGGTCCTTCACACTCTTTATCCCGAGACGCATCAGATCAGCGGCAATTGATTTACCTACGCCCGGGATTTCCATCAATTCTTTCAATGGTTCGAGTTGCAACCGTTCTTTTCGTGAGACAATTTCCTTCATATGCCTGGTATTTTTTTACGCTAGTCATCGGGGAGCAGGTGTGGGTTATAGGCAAGCTCCCAATAGTTGTTTTCAGGATCCGCGAAGTACCCCCTATAGCCGCCCCAGAAAACCTTTTCCGGTTCGCGGACAACTCTCGCGCCCTTTTTCCGCATTTCGTTCATTGCTTCGTCGACTTCCTTCTCCGACCGAAAATTGATGGCCAGTGATATGCGGTTGAATCCATGGCCGTCCTGAGGGATACCGATATCGTCGGCGAGGTCGTCAGCCCCGAAAAGTGCAAGCGTAGTGCCGCCGGAAAGTTTAAAGAAGACAACGCCTTCACTTTCCTGGAACGGTGTCCAGCCAAATACTTCTTTGTACCACGATTTCATTGCGGGGAAATCGCGGACACCAAGGGTTAGGAGTGTCAATGTTTGTTTCATTTGGATCAATCCAATTGTTTCTTAATCTCATGCAGTCATCATGCCTCCACCTATTCTCCGCAATTTGCACTCCCTTTTAATAAATCACTATTACGCCCGGATATGCATTCAGATATGCATTATCAAGTTGTCAACCGCTTACCTGGATCACCGCTGCCCAAATCCGACCCCCGCCACATCGACGGAGACCGGTTATTGGAGCCCGCTATAGCATATCAGGAACAAAACTAAAAATTTTAGTCTTAGAACAAAACAATTAACTAAAATTTTTAGTTAATTAGCTCCATGGATCGCAACATTATACATCTAGACCTCGACGCGTTTTTCGTGGCCGTGGAGTGCAAGCGCAACCCGAAACTGAAGGGGAAGCCATTAATTATAGGAGGAGCGAGTCGACGCGGGGTGGTGGCCGCATGCAGTTATGAGGCGCGACGCTTTGGTGTGCACTCAGCGATGCCGATGTACCTGGCGCTGCAATTGTGTCCTGACGCCATCGTCATCTCGGGCGACATGGAAGCGTACAGTCATCACTCCCACCTGGTCACGGAAATTATAGCCGATACCGTGCCTTTGTTCGAAAAGGCATCCGTTGATGAATTCTATATCGATGCCAGCGGGATGGACAAGTTTGTCGGTGCATTCAAATGGGCCGTCGAGCTCCGTAAAAAGATCATCCGCGAAAGCGCCCTTCCTATATCAATGGGAATGTCCGTAAACAAACTAGTTTCCAAAGTCGCTACCGGTGAATTCAAACCCAACGCGGAAAAGTGTATACCGGCTGGTACGGAGCGTGACTTTCTTGCGCCGCTTTCTGTCGACAAAATTCCTATGATCGGTAAGCAGACAGCGTCATTCCTGTATGATATGGGCGTGCGAACCGTGGCTACGTTGCGTGAAATGCCGCTGAACTTTCTCATCAGCGCTTTTGGAAAAAACGGGATTGCGCTTTGGAAAAAAGCCAACGGCATCGACAACTCGCCGGTCGTGCCCTATACCGAACAAAAATCGATTTCAACGGAATCGACATTCGACGAAGACACCATAAACGTGAAACGGTTGAAATCCATACTGATCGCGATGGTCGAGAAGGTAGCGTTTCAACTGCGGAAACAAAAGAAACTGACTTCCTGCGTAACGGTGAAAATCCGGTACGCCAACTTCGACACGGAAACCAAACAGGTTCAGATTCCTTACACGTCATCCGATCAGGTCATCCTCCGGACCGTGCTGCAACTCTTCGACAAATTGTACACCCGAAGAATGCTGATCCGATTGGTCGGTGTTCGTCTCAGCGGGCTGGTCCACGGCAATCACCAGATCAGTCTGTTTGACGATACAGCTGAATCTATCAACCTCTACGAGGCTATAGACCGGATCAAACACCGTCACGGACCGGAAAAAATCACCCGCGCCACTACCCTCGGCGTCAGCCGGCGGGTCCGGATGGAGATGAATCTGTTCAGCGGGAAGTTGCGATAGGACAGGCGGCAATTCAACACATCAACACTTGCGCACTTTCAACACAGCAGGGAGTGACACAAATTGTCAAAAACGGACTGTAGGTTAGCATCATGAAATCGCAGTCAGCAACCATAAAAGAAAACGACATGAGAACGACGACGATCAAACTGCAAGACTACTCCGTGCAAGAACTCTTCTTCGTCATTGCACCACCGCCGCACATCCTGAGCGACGTGGCAGTGCTCAAGGACGATGTACAATATCTTATAGGACATACGTTCGAAGACCGTTACGCGAAAGGATATCTACCCCTCTTCAGGTATGAGGATCAGCATATCGACGACATGCTTCGCTTCGTGGAATCACGCGCCACGGCATTTCGTCCTTTCAACATCTTTATTAAGGACTTTGGTGTCTTTTACAATGGGTCAAAACGATCCATTCACATGGACATCGTCAACAAGTACCCGATCCGCGACATCTTTGAAAAGCTGGTAAAAGAAGAGCCAACATATACACCCTGCATCACGATCGCCCGGAACCTCTCCGACGAAGACTACCTCAAATGCTGGCCTTACCTTAAAGGACTTCACTACAGCCAGCATTTTACCTGTGATCGTATTACGGTACTGGCACGCACAGAAAAAAAATGGATGCACTACAAGGATATTGAATTCGGCATTAACCCCTGGGAGTAGATGGTGGACAAGGGCAACACGTTGCAGGTTTATGAAACGGCGCTGTTCAACACGTTGAACACGATACGGGACGAACTTGCATTGCTTGAGAATGTTCCCCCTTACCTTATCATTTCCGATGCGGCGCTTGTTGAACTTGCTACCTACCTTCCTCAAACCCGGGATGAGTTCAAAAAAGTATCCGGCTTTAATGCCGAAAAAATCGATCGATATGAAAGATACTTCCGTGAAGCAATAACACTGTATTGCTCACGCCGCGGGCTCATATCCCGCATTCATTTAAAAAATCCGCCGAGGCGGGACGACTTTGACACTAAGCGATTTAGTCTGGATTTATTCAACAGGGGTTATTCCATCGCGGAAATCGCAGAAAGACGCGGATTAAAAAAAGGAACTATCGAAACCCATCTTGCCCATTACGTTCGCGAAGGAACGTTGAAGCTGGACCGTCTCGTGCCTCAGGAAAAGATCGCGTCCATTCTTTCCGCACTCGGAGGTGACTCCTCGCTCACGGCTATCAGAAAACGGCTCGGCAGCGAGTACAGTTACGGCGAGATCCGATTGGTCCTCGCTCACCGCGATTTCCTAAGGGAAAAGCAAATGAACGAAGTGGTACAATCGCCGGATTTATGACGACAAAGACATGTACCTTAATTGCCATACTGCGTTCAGCTTCAAGTACGGAACCCTTTCCGTACAACGCCTGTTCGACGAAGCTCGGCGAAACAGGGTACATAAGCTTGTCCTTACGGAAATTAACAATACCGCCTCGTATATCGAAATGTTCCGTCTCTGCGCGGAGCATGCGGCAAACCAGGGGGACCACCTGACAAAGTACGGGGAACCGGCTTATGCGCTCGAAGTCGCTGTCGGTGTTGAATTCCGTCGCGACAACAAGTTGCTGTACATCGCCATCGCGCAAAACAATAAGGGCTTTGAACGCATCAACCGGTTTTTGTCGCATCATAACCTCACGGAGAAAAATTTTCCTGAACGCGCACCTGAATTCGAAGGCGACGTTTTCATCATTTACCCGTTCGGAAACATCGAACCGGAACAACTCCGCGCCAACGAGTTTATCGGGATTCGCAAAAAGCAACTGAGTCAGTTCCGGCTCTACACCGCCCGCAGACAATACCCCGACAGGTTCGTCATCCTCCATCCGGTAACGTTCGCCGGGAAATCTGACTTTAACGTACACCGGCTGCTTCGGGCCATTGACCGGAATACTTTGCTCAGCAAACTCCCGGAACATGACCAGGCATCCCCGGATGAAGTCATGCTTCCCGAAGCGGAGCTCATGGCGCATTTTCGCGACTTCCCGGAACTGATCAACAATACACGAACACTCATAGAGGCATGTTCCCTCGACGTCGATCTCGGTACTGACAAGAACAAAAAAAAGGTGACCGGCAGCGTCGAAGATGACTGGGATATGCTGGTGACGCGCGCATGGGAAGGATTTCAGGATCGCTACGATGCCAATGATCCGGTTTTACGCGAACGCTTCGAACGTGAATTGAACATTATACGACTAAAGGGGTTTTGCGCTTACTTCCTTATTGCCTATGACCTTATCACGTTCGCAAGGGAAAAAGGCTTCGATTATGTCGGCCGCGGAAGCGGCGCAAACAGCATGGTGGCGTATTGCCTCGGAATCACCAACGTCGATCCGATCGAACTCGATCTGTATTTTGAGCGGTTTCTTAATCCTGAACGATCGTCGCCGCCCGATTTCGATATTGACTTCTCGTGGGACAATCGCGACGAAGTCTATGAGTATTTATTCAACAGGTATGGAAAAGACCACGTTTGTTTGCTGGGTACACATGTTACCTATCAACGGCGATCGGTCCTGCGGGAGCTCGGTAAAGTATTCGGACTCCCCAAACATGAGATCGACGCCATCGTGGAAGAACCGGACCGCCACAAGGAGCGCGATCACATAACAGAACTAATATTCCGGTATGCGGAACGAATGCTGGAACTTCCGGCAAATCTCTCCATCCACGCCGGCGGAGTGTTGATCACTGAAAAACCCATTTATGCATACACCGCGGTAGATAAACCTCCAAAAGGCCTACCTGTTTCGCACTTTGAAATGCACAGCGCGGAAGACCTCGGCATTTTCAAGTTTGACATTCTCAGCCAGCGCGGCCTGGGTCATTTAAAGGAAGCGGTTCATCATATTCGTCGCAACCGGGGCATCGAAATAGACATTCACAGGTTCAGCGATTTCAAGAACGACGAAAAGGTGCGCAACCTGCTTCGCGACAGCCGCACAATGGGGTGTTTTTACGTTGAGTCGCCCGCAATGCGAATGCTTCTCTCAAAGTTGCGCTGCGAGGACTACGTCACGCTGGTTGCCGCCAGCTCCATAATCCGACCCGGAGTGGCACGCTCGGGGATGATGCGCGCATACATCGAACGTTTTCATGCCGTGCGAAATGGGCGAACATATGAATCGATCCATCCAAAGTTGGATGAGCTGATGCGTGAGACGTACGGAGTAATGGTCTACCAGGAGGATGTGATCAAGGTGGCGCATCATTTCGCAAAACTCAGTCTGGCGGAAGCAGATGTTCTCCGGCGAGGTATGTCAGGGAAGTTCCGGTCGCGTAAAGAGTTTGAAAAAGTGCGCAATCGGTTTTTCGAAAATTGCCGCAAGGAGGGTTACCCTGAACCCGTTATTCAGCGCGTTTGGTATGAGATCGAAAGTTTCTCAGGATACTCTTTTTCGAAAGGGCATTCCGCAAGTTACGCCGTAGAAAGCTATCAAAGCCTTTATCTCAAAGCGCATTATCCACTGGAATTTATGATGGGTGTGATCAACAACTTCGGCGGGTTTTATAAGACAGAATTTTATTTCCACGAGGCTCGCCGAAGTGGCGGTGTGATTCACGCTCCGTGTATTAACCGCAGCACATATCTCACGACAATCTATGGCGACGACATCTACATCGGCTTTATCCACCTGCGAAGTCTTGAGACAAAACTCGCGAAACGGATCGTGGCGTTGCGTGAAGCTGATGGACCGTATAAAAGCTTGGATAACTTTCTGAGACGTGTGGACTGTGGACTCGAACAGGTTCGCATACTCATTCGCGTAGGCGCGTTCCGTTTCTGCGGAAAATCTAAACAACGACTGCTATGGGAGGCTATGTTGTGGTTCAGCAATCGCAAAGCGAGGCTGCCGCATACGGCCGAATTATTTGACACAGAACCGCAGGAATACCCACTGCCCACCCTCCAACGTAACCCGATTGAAGATGCCTTTGATGAAATTGAACTATTGGGTTTTCCTCTGTGCGATCCGTTTCTGCTGGTAAACACGACGGAGTTTGGCAATGTGATCGCCAGGGATCTAAACAAACATCACGGCGAGATTGTGGAAATCCTCGGCTACCTCGTCACCATAAAAGATACAGGAACGAAGGATGGCTTACCGATGCAGTTTGGGACGTTTTACGATTGCCATGGCGACTTTTTCGATACCGTGCATTTTCCCGACGTCTCACGAAAGTACCCGTTTCGCGGACGAGGATTTTATTACCTGAAAGGAAAAGTGACGGAGGACTTTGGCGTTGCCGCGATTGATGTCATCGCCATGGAGAAGGTACCATTTCTGGATCGACGGATGGAGCGAATGGAAGTGCAGATGCAGATGCGGTAGCAGAGGCATAGCAGGGGCAGAGGCAGATGCAGAGGCAGAGGCAGACACAGGTGCAGAGGCAGTAGCAGGTGCAGTGGATTATGATCCGGAGATTTCTTCGCGTATGATTTTTCCCAGCTTCATGATTGCTCCTTCGATCCGGTCACTCCAGGGGTCGCCGCAGCTAATGCGCATGCAATTTTTAAAACCCATTCTTGACGAAAACAAATGTCCGGGCGCAATGCCAATCTTGTGACGAAGGGCACGGCGATGCAATTTGAAGGCGTCTATCTTCTTATTCAGCTCGAGCCACAGCACGAACCCTCCCTGCGGGCGTGTCATACGCGTGTCGTCGGGAAAATACTCTGAGATCGCTTGCGAATAGCGCAAGGTCTGTGTGTGCAGTGCTTTTCGAAGGTGGCGGAGGTGCAATTCGTAGCGACCTACAGACAGGAAGTGCGCCAGGGCGGCCTGTGCCAGCGTGTTGGTCGAGATCGTGTGCATGCGCTTCAGTTTCACTACCTGATCCTTGAACCGTCCGGGAATAACCCAACCGATTCGGTATCCGGGTGCCAGCGACTTGGAGAACGAACCGCAATGCAGGACGAGACCCTCGTCATCATAGTACTTGCAGGTACGGGGGCGCACTCTTCCATGGTACATTTCGCCATAGATCTCGTCTTCGATAAGTGGGATGTTTCGCTTCGCCAGCATCTGAACGAGCTGCTTCTTGTTTTCGTCCGGCATGCAGCTCCCCATGGGGTTGTTGAAATTGGGCACGAACAGACATGCCTTTACGTTGAATTTCTTGATCGCGTCTTCGAGGTAGTCGAGATCAACACCGGTGGATGGATTGGTCGGCACTTCCACGACTTTCAATCCGAGACTCTCCATCACCTGGAAGAACGCGTAGTATGTCGGACTTTCAATTGCCACCGCGTCGCCTGGTTTAGTGACTGCACGTAGCGAGAACGTTATAGCCTCCATGCAGCCTGCGGTGACCACGATGTCGCTGTCCTTAAACGTTCCACCCCAGTTGAATGCCTGTCGCGCAATTTGTTTTTGCAGCAGCGGGTTCCCTTGCACGTCGTCGTAGTTGAGGCAGGCCGTCGGCGAGTCGTTAAGCGCGCGCATGACAGACTTTTTGAGTTTCGCCATGGGCAACAGTTCAACAGAAGGCACCGCCACCGCAAAGTTGACCAGGTCGGGGGTTACGAATTTGTCGTATACACTTCGGATTACCTGGTCCATGCTTACCTCGACCGCATCTTCTGGGGGCGGACCTGCGACAGGCATTTCAGGATAGCGGCGCGGCGTAAACTTGACATAGTACCCCGACTGCGGCCGGGCTTCGATGAGGCCTTTGCTTTCCAGATAATAGTATGCCTGGAATGCTGTACTCAAGCTGATGCCCTGTTCCTTGCTCAGTGCCCGCACAGACAGGAGTTTGTCGCCCACCTTGAGGACATTGTTATTAATGAGCGTCTGGATACGCTCTGCTACTTCGATGTATTTGTGGTCGGTTTTTTCGAGGGTGGGCATTACCAGAAGAAAATTGATATGGTCAAATATAAGACATTTTAAACTGTTCTCTTTTGACAAGGCACCCTGCGTGAAGGCATCAAAACTATTGCTGCATCGATTCAGTGTGATTTATTGACAAATTGCTTAGATTATTGTCGTTGAGATTTTGGGCGCATGAAAGAGAGAACTCCGGACCTTTGCAAGCTTCGGCGTGGATAGAAAGTCTGATGACATCCACCAGTTCTCCGACCACCCTTACGGCTCCACTCCTTCCCCCTAAAAACTTCCTATGAAAACTGTCCTCCTGATCCTTACACTTACCCCAGCAGCACTTATGGCCCAAACACACCCCACAGTCACTGAAGCCTTTCTTCAGTCTTTCGCCGATGCGTTTAATGCGCACGACCTGGACGCAATCATGTCGCACATGACAGACGATTGCGTATTTGAGGCGTCTGCAGGACCAGACGCCGACGGAGAAAGATTTTCCGGCCACGCAGCTGTGCGGAAAGCGTTTGAAGATGTGTTCACCACCTATCCGGATGCGCGCTGGAACAATCCGAACCATTTTGTTTCGGGAAGCAGGGGCTTCTCTGAGTGGACGTTTACGGGTACAAGAAAGGATGGAAAGAAAATTGAGGTAACGGGGTGCGATTTGTTCACGTTTAAAGACGGCAAGATCGCGGTGAAGAACTCTTATAGAAAGAATCGATCCTGAATGAAATACCCCAAAATTGAGGGGAGAAAAATTTACCTCCCAAAATCGTCCTGCACTCTGACAATATCCTCTTCATCCGACGGGTGCTGTGCGTCCGTATGCTGCCAGATCTCGGCAATAATGCCCCAGTTGTTGAGGCCAACAAGACGGTGACGCTGACCTTGCTTTAGTTCAATCTTATCGCCGACAACCAGTCGCTGTAATTCACGTTCCTCGTCGGTATCGCTGGTGATCACGCCGGCTTCACCAGATACCACACGCCATATCTCCGAACGGCGATGGTGGTACTGCCATGAAAGTCGTTGGCCGGGTTGAACGATCAGAATCTTTGGACTGAGCTTGCGGTTCAGTTGTATCGCGGCGAATTCGATGTCGGGGAAAAAGATGCCCGCGAATTCCTTCGCTTGATTTTCGTCAATAACAAAAAACCCTCCCCAGGGTCGGGAAAAGTCCCGGTCTACAGCTGTCAGCCCAAGACCTGAAAGATACTGTTCAACCTCCGCAAATACTTCCTGTTTTTGTTCGCTGCCGGAAAACTTCAATGCCATACGCACAGTTTTCGCGCAAAATAACAGTTACCGCGTAGCGGCGCACCCCAGGCGACGACATTTTCTGCGGTCATTCATCCACGCTCTCCGCGTAAATCATCCGTTATCAGTAGGTTATGCCTTCCGAACCACCATTTTGCCCGCCGAATAACTTGGGCAAAAATTGTCTTTGTAGTACCTTTAGGCCCATTTTTAAAACTTGTGCTATGCCCGGAACGGAATTATTTGGCGCTGAAGAAAGAAAAGAGGTCAACGATGTGCTGGAAACCGGGATTCTCTTCCGGTACAACCACGATGCCCAGCGTAAGAACATCTGGAAGGCGCGCGAATTTGAAGCGGAAGTACGAAAGATCACGGGCGCCAAGTACGCTCACGCGGTATCGAGCGGCTCCACCGCCGTTTCCTGCGCGTTGGCAGCCTCGGGTATAGGCGCTGGCGATGAAGTCATCGTTCCACCGTTCACGTACATAGCAACCATCGAGGCCGTACTGTTCTGCGGCGCACTACCGGTATTTGCTGAAATCGACGAAACACTTTGCCTGAGTCCCGAAGGCATTCGCGCAGCCATCACACCCCGTACCAAAGCAGTCCTGCTCGTACATATGTGCGGTGGCATGGCACGCATGGACGAAATCATGGCTATCTGCCGCGAGCACAATCTCACGCTCGTGGAAGATGCCGGCCAGGCATTTGGCGCAAGCTACAAGGGTACATCGGTGGGCCTTTTCGGGAAGTGCGGCTCCTATTCATTTGACTTTTTCAAGATCGCCACCGCAGGGGAAGGTGGCGTAATGGTCACCAACGACGAAACCTGTTACAAACTCGCAGATAGCTATTCCGATCATGGTCATGATCACATCGGCGACAACCGTGGCATGGAAAATCACCCTATCCTGGGGTTCAACTACCGCATCAGCGAATTGCACGCAGCAGTAGGACTCGCTCAGACACGCAAGGTTCCTCATATCCGCGAAGTCAATCGCAAGCACAAGCAAATACTTCAGGAAGAATTATCAAGCGTTGAAGGTATTGGCTTTTCTCATTTGCCTGATCCTTCGGGCGACTCCGCAACGTTCCTGAACTTGTTGTTGCCTGATCCCAAGGTAGCGGAACGCGTAGTAGAAGACCTTCGCCAGAACAACGTCGGTGGTTTCAATTACTGGTACACGAACATGTACCACTTCATCAACCAATGGAACCACCTAAAGGAACTTAAATCGGCGGCGCCGCTACCCATTCACCTACTGAAAGCGCCACAGGATTATCTTGCGCTTAAACTTCCCAAGTCGCAGGAGGTTATTGGCCGTTTAATATCGTTCGGGATTCGCGTTACCTGGACTCCACAAGAAATGAAAGCTCTGGCGGCCTCCATTAGGAAGAGCGTCGAGAAGGTGTTATCCACTATCCATGCATAAGAACTTTAAGGGCATTGAAAAGACCGTATACGGCCGCGGCAGCTTTGACCAGCTCGGCACTATACTGGACGAGAAGCGCGGTGACAACGACAAATTCATGTTGTTCATCGTCGACAACTACTTCAAAGACAAACCGCTGAGCAAGCGTATTCCGCTCAAGCCGGAAGACGTAATTATGTATATCGATGTCGATCCTCACGAACCGACTACAGACCAGGTCGACTCGATCCGCGATCAGGTACTAGGCTCCAAGGGCCTCCCGGCGGGTGTAATCGGTATCGGAGGAGGCAGCATTATGGACATCGCGAAGGCGGTGTCCCTCATGTTTACTAACGAAGGTTCATCAACCCTGTACCAGGGTCTCAATCTTATTAAGAAGCCAGGCATATACCACGTTGGTGTTCCGACGATATCCGGAACCGGCGCTGAGGTGTCCATGACGGCCGTCCTCACCGGACCGGAAAAGAAGCTGGGGCTCAAGTGTGAATGGACGGTATTCAACCAGGTTGTACTTGATCCGGAATTGATCGCGACAGTACCACGCAACTGGTGGTTCTATACGGGCATGGACACGTACATCCACTGCATCGAATCTGAGAATGGTATACTCAATAACGCATACAGCCACGCGTATGCTGAACAGGCGTTGAAGCTTTGTCGCGATATTTTTCTTGGTCCCGCCAGCGGACAAACACCTGAAAACGACGACAAGCTCATGGTGGCGTCACTCATGGGAGGGCTAAGTCTTACCTACTCGGAAGTTGGTGTGTGCCACGCCCTTTCGTACGGGCTTTCAAAGATCCTGGGTATGCGTCACTGCTTTGCGAACTGTGTCGCATTTAATCACCTGGAGGACTACTACCCTGAGGGTGTTCGTGAGTTCCGCGAGATGGTTAGGAAACACAACATCGATCTCCCGCAAGGGCTATCGAAAGACTGGAGCGACGAGCAGATCACGGCGATGGCCAAAGTTTCATACAACCTTCCTCACATGTGGAATCATGCCGTGGGACCTGACTGGAAAGACAAGGTGACCGTGGAAAGCATTGAGGAGTTGTTCAGAAGGTTGTAACTTGGATTATTCAAACGGGAAGAAAACATGTCGAGAAAGAAGGTAAAGGTAGGCACCATCGAGTGCGGGTCGGATGAGTTGTTTGTGATCTCCGGACCTTGCGTAATCGAAGAGGAGTCTATCATGATGAAGACTGCGGAGAAACTCAAGGAAGTCTCCGAGCGGTTAAAGGTCAAGATCATTTATAAGTCATCCTTTCAAAAGGATAACAGGAGCAGCCTTAAGTACTACACGGGTCCGGGGCTCGATAAGGGTGTAAAGCTTCTCGCCCGCATTCGTGAAGAGTTCGGATTCCCCGTGCTCACAGATATTCATTACCCGGATCAGGCGCGCGCCGCAGCTGACGCCATTGATGTTCTCCAGATTCCGGCATATCTGTGCATGCAGACCGACCTTATGGTCGCCGCCGCAAAGACGGGCCGGGTAATCAACATCAAGCACGGCCAGTTTCTCGCCCCGGAAAACATGAAGCATCCCGTGACGAAGTGCGTCGAAGCCGGCAACGACCAAATCATTCTTACCGAACGCGGATACACCTTCGGTTATAACGACCTCATCGTCGATCCGAGGAGCTTTTACCACATGAGCAAGCTGGGCTATCCTGTTGTGTTTGACATTACCCACTCCATACGCAAGTATGGCATCCCCAGTGCCGATGCCAAGGGTGGAGCAAGAGAGTTCCTCCCGGTGCTCTCGCGCGCAGGCGTTGCCGCCGGCGTAGACGGTGTGTTCATTGAAACACACCCTGAGCCGGAAAAAGCACTCTGCGATGCAGCAAGCCAGTTGTGCGTATACGATCTGGAAGAGTTCCTCAAACCACTGTTGGAACTCCATGCAATTGAAGTAAAATACAGGAACCGGGAAGTCATTCCGGCCTGATGTCATAAAACACCCTAAATCCAAACTTACGAATGGAATTATATCTTGATTCTGCCGATATCAATGAAATCGAAGAGGCCTTCAAACTCGGCTTCCTGACCGGCCTCACTACTACCCCTACGTTTATGCATCGGGGAGGCGTTACTGACGTCGACGGGCTGATTGTGAAACTTTCCAAGATGGTACCCATTCTGCAGATTGAAGCACTCGGCGACACTGCAGAGGAAGTGCTTAACGAAGCACGACGACAGCTTGACCTGGGTTTGGATCCTAAGAAAACCGTTTTCAAGATTCCCGTTTCTCTTGAAGGCGTGCGCGCGTGCTATATGCTTCGGAAAGAAGGATTATTAGTCAACGTTCACCTCATCTACACGCTCCAACAGGCATACATGGCCATGCAGGCGGGTGCAACGTACGTCTGCCCTTTGGTGGGCCGTTTGCAGGATCAGGGACACGACGCCTTGTCTCTCGTCGAACAATGTGTATTTGCTGTCGATCATTACGGGTATGACACCAAGGTAATGTTCTCATCGGTTCGCAATGCCGAGCACGTAAGGAATGCGTTGAACATTGGTGTTCATACCATCACAGTACCGTGGAAGATCATGAAGCAACTCACCGAGAACAACTTCACGACCCTCGGCACGGAACAGTTTATTGAGCACACCAGGCTCATGACCGTGAAGGTTAAAGATGCCATCAGCAACATCAACCCTACCGTGCTCGCTGACACGCCGCTGATGGACGCCATCGTGAAAATGACTGAGTACGGCTTTGGCGCAGTAACAGTTGTAAACAAAGACGGAAGTCTTGTCGGCGTATTTACAGACGGCGACTTGCGCAGAAAGATACAGGCGGAAGGCAGGGATGTTTTGAAGAAGAAGATGAGCGACTTTACGTATGGAACGCCCATCGCGGTCGATGCAAACGCGTTGCTCAACGACGCTTCCGCGTTGTTCAAGAAGACGAGCGTCGATACCATCCTCGTCACCGATAACGGTGTGCCTGTTGGCATGCTCGACATCCAGGATCTAAAAGCTGACACGAGTCGCTAGATGACAGACGTCGGCCGGATTTTCTCCGAATTGGGCGGTGTATTCTGTGTTCCCGCAGAGCAGTTCGCGGCAAAAGTCTCCGCAATACGGGCATTTATCTTCGATTGGGACGGCGTCTTCAACGACGGTACCAAAAATCAAAGCGGCAGCAGTTCGTTTGGAGAAGTCGACGCCATGGGGTCGAACCTTCTCAGGTACTCGTGGTGGTCGCGCCATGGCGTCATGCCGATCGTGGCCCTCATGTCGGGAGCGCGAAACGCCATGTCGTTTCAGTTCGGCATGCGCGAACACACGCACAACATATATTTTAATGTGAAGAACAAGCTGCTCGCTTTCGAACACTTCGTTGCTAGTCATAAACTGGCTCCCGAATCGGTCGCTTTCTTCTTTGATGATGTACTGGACCTCGCCTTGGCAGAAAAGTGTGGCTTGCGTATCATGGTGAACCGGAAATCAAGCCCTCTTTTTACCCAATTTGTTATCGAACGAGGTCTGGCCGATTATGTCACAGCGCATTCCGGTGCCAACTCTGGCTTGCGCGAAGCCTGTGAGTTGCTGATGGGAACGAACGGAAACTACAATGACGTCGTTCAATCACGCGCATGGTTCTCGGAGACTTATGCGACCTACCTCAAGGAAAGGGACCAAATTCCCGTATCATTTTTCACCTGGGACGGACTGAATATCGTTCCCGCTCCGGCACCATGATTTGAATTTTGTGCTGATCGGACATTTCGGTAAATTGTATTACCGCAGCGCAAAATTCTTGCCTTATGAATGACGCCCAACCTTTGAAAAGCCTGGAAGAATGGGAAGATGACCTCCTCCGGCGCTATCCCGATCCTGAGTCGATTGCCATCGGAAAATCCGAAGAAGAATTCCGCAATTATGATAATCCCGCGCGGGATACGGTGCGTGAATTCTATCGTCTCAATCACACGTATCAGACGTACGAGTTTGTCCTTCAAAAGGAGGCGCAATACCTGACGTTCGACAAAAAGGAAATGCCCGTATGGGATGCGTTTGAATTCCTCAACCAGTTGGTTGACGATTCTGATCCTGACACCGACCTTGACCAGTTCCAGCATCTGCTGCAGACGTCGGAGGCTATTCGCGCTGATGGTCATCCCGACTGGATGGTGCTCACCGGGCTGCTTCATGATATGGGGAAAGTGTTGTGTCTTTTCGGCGAACCCCAATGGGCTGTTGTCGGCGACACTTTTCCGGTAGGTTGTGCACACTCGGATCGCATCGTGTATCCTGAGTTTTTTGCCTACAATCCGGACAGCAAGGACGAGCGATACAATACGAAGTACGGTGTGTATGAACCCAACTGCGGCTTGCGAAATGTACACATGTCGTGGGGACACGATGAATACGTCTACCACATGGTGAAGGATTATCTTCCTGAACCCGCTCTCTACATGTTGCGCTATCACTCATTCTACGCTCAGCACCGCGAGCACGCGTATGATCATCTGATGGATGATCACGACAGAGAAATGTTCAAGTGGGTGAAGCTTTTCAACCCTTACGATCTGTATTCAAAAAATCCAAATCCTCCCGACTGGCCAAAGCTTCGTCCGTATTATGAAGATCTGGTGGCAAAGTATCTTCCTGCAACATTGAAATTTTAGAAAAACAGTGTAGGGCCCCAGCCCCGGAAGCAGACCCGGGTGGGTCGCTTCGGGACTTTGAGACCCCACTAAGCCAACTATGAGTGTTGGGTTTGGCTCAGAAGAACACATCGCGATTGTGAGATGCCAGCCATTTCCTAAGCGGTTCCCACATCAGGTGCGGTGCATTGTCTGCAAGTGTGATATCACCATGACCGAAGTCGAGCATGCGCTTGTCAGGGGGTTGTATAGACACCGTATAGTTTGTGATATCAAGGCTGCTTGTCAGTGAAGCACTATAGTGTCCGTATGTTCCAAATCCTCCTCCGGCACCCAGGTATAAGATCGGTACTTTGATTTCGCTGAGATAGTCGTCGAAGGTGACATCCTCTTCATCGCACACGCAAGCGCGCATTTCGTAAGTGGTTCGCAGCGGTTGGTGCGGCGGCAGCGAGCCGATAGCCTTAAACCATCGCGCGGGTTGTGTGTACAACAATCCGCGGGGAATTGGGACGTTCGGGTCATCAAACTTGCCACTCACAAAATGCCATCCGGGAACGTTCCCTGCAGCCTCCGAAGCCCCGACAAGGAGCGCAGCCTGGTAGTTAGTGAATCCGGCGAATGGAGGCAGTGGTGAAGGTCCCTCAGGATCGGAAGCTGCAAGCCCTCCCAGAGTTGCTAAAAGGACACCTTGCGATGCGTGGTACGTTCCTGCCTCAAGCTGTGCCTTCAGGTTAGCTGCGGTCGCACAGACTGCTGTACGCAATTCGGTCGTCTCTCCGCATGGCTCAAACTTCATGAGTTGATCAAGTGCAATAATTCCCTTGATGTGGCGAAGAATAGGATGTTGCTGCGTCTCGCGACCAGCAGCTCCATACACTACACCAGTACCATAGCTGTAGCCAAGGAGATTCAGTCGCCCTACACCCTGGCCGGTGAGACCGCGAATGAGACGCGCGATGGACAATCCGGCAAGCGCGTGATCAGCGTCGCGTTCAACACCCCAATCCTGCATGAATGAAAAGTCGGTCGTTTCCCGCGGCACAAGCGTCCACGCAAAGTCCAGACCCCACACATCGATATCCTTCGACGCGAGATAGTAAGAAATGGAGGTCTTAGGTTCAGGTGAATCAGTACCTGCATAGAGAAAAACAGATTCAAAATTCAGGGAGGCACCGTGCAGCATGAATACGGCACCACGGGTGCGCACGGGACGGTTCGGCCGGTCTTCCTTTACAACGCGGTGCAGACGCACGATGTCGTAAGGACGGTCACTCAGGCGTACTTCAAATACATAGTGCGCAATTTCCGAGGTCACTTTTTTACGGGATACTTTGCAGGTCTTCTTTCCACCTTTGCGTCCCGCAGCATCGTTTCGAAGATCGTTTTGCGTGGAGCTGTCATCCTGAATATTAATGATTTCACTGTCGGCGGCATCCGCGGTCAAATTGACCCCACCTTTTCCCGGGCCACCGATTATTACGCGGTTACCTTCACCGTCTGTGAGACCAACGAGCCTGATGCCGGGCTTGTTAATCGAGACATCCTCATGGTACTGACCAGGTTCTACATAAATCACGGACCCGGGTTCTGCGGCATCGACTGCATCCTGGATGGATCCATCCTTGGGAACAATGATACCTGCGTCATAGAACAATTCGTCCAGGGCAGCGACCCAATCGTCGTCGCCTCCTCCTACATCGGGACCGGGTGAACTGTCGGAAATCGGGTCGTTACACCCGGCGGCAAACAAAAACAAGGCAGCCATCATCAGGCTGATTTTCCAAACGGAATGAAATTGACGTTTTGCTTTCATGGGGTTTAAGTCTTTTGTCAGGCGTGCACACGCCCGTTGTTGAACATGATTGACGATGTCAGTGGGCCTCACCGGGGCTTTTCAGCGCCCGTGACAAAAGTGGGGAGAGGGGACTGCGGGCGTAAATCCTCAGGTTGCAAATGGTTTAGAAAATGCTGTGCGGGTGTTGCAAAGCGTTTAGATTATGTGCGCGCACGGGTTTTAGGGCGAAACGGCTTGCGTATTCATTGCCTGCATACCGTAAGGAAGCTTCAGCTTCTCCATCATTTCCGAAAAGCGGACGTCTTGCTGGAGGGGCTTGAAGTTGGGATTCCAGGCCATCCACGGTATCCAGCTCATGCGTTTCTCATAGGCGCGTTCGAGCCAGTAGAAAGCCTGGTCCAGGTCGCCCAGCGCACTATACGCCTCCGCCAAGCCCCAGGCGTCGTTGCCGCCGGCATTCTTTTTCATCTCCTCAGCAATTTGAATGGCATCGTTTTGTCGGCCGGCAATGGCGTACGTAGTAGGCAATAGCCATCGCCATCTTGGATACAACTGGGCGGCCTTTTCATGAGCAGCGACACCCTCGCCAATCATCCCTTTTGCTAAGTATGCCGACCCCTGAACGAAAAGCGCGAAATCAGCATCGGGTTCAAAATCCATGACGCGCGCAACCTCCGCAAGGGCGAGGTCATTGGCGCCTGTGTACCAATACTGGCTTGCCAGATACCCGGAGTACAATGAAAGGAAGGGGTCGAGCTGCACGGCAAGTTTGCTATGCATCCACATCTTGTCGAGCTGTCCAAACAGCATATGGTACCACGCGTAGTGTGTATGCGCTACGGCGAGACTAGGATTGAGTTCGATGGCGCGTTGGAACTCGCGGTCGGCTACCTCCCACTCCCATTCATCATACAGCGCTACCAGCGCAAGGGCGAGGTGGGCTTCCGGCAGACTCTCGTCAAGAGAAATTGCCTTGTGCGCTGCTGACTTTGCCCGGGAATACGCCTGATCGATGGTCGAAGGACTATGTCCAATAACGCTGTAACCGATGGCGAGGCCTGCCCAGGGGAGCGGATCGGCAGGATCTATGTCGATCGCGTTCTGAAGGATGGCTATTCCTTTTTCAACTTCCGCGAGGCTGAATTGGTTGATGTGATACATCCCCCGGAGATAGTCACGATACAACTCGGAATCTACTTCCCTGGTCTTCATCACGTTCCTCGCCTCCTCTGCGGTTAGGGAAACTTGAATTTCACGCGCAATATCCTGAACAACCGAACTTTGCAGGGTCAGCGCCCTGCGAACGTCTTCGTGGTATTCTTTCGCCCACACATGTCGTTCACGGGGAAACACCTCAATCAACTGAAGTTGAATCCGAACACTGTCGCCAGTTCCATAAACGGAGCCTTCAACGATAGCATCTACGCCAAGTTCGCGCGCAATGTCTTGCAATAGCATGTCGCGCGAGGGATAGCGAAGCGTTGATGTTCTCGAAATAACCCTCAGTCCGCTGATGCGTCCCAGCTGGCCAATGAGTGCGTCATGTATCCCGCTGACAAAGTAGGTTTGTTCATCACTTCCCGTAAGGTTTTCCAACGGAAGCACAGCCAGCGCGACCTGCCGTGGAGGCGCAGGTCGAAAGGCGTAAAACACAACGAATGTCATTGCCGCCGCCAATACCACAGCGCCGGCGAGCATGAAGACCCTCTTTTTTCTGTTTGATGAAATGTCAAGCGGCGCTGTTAAGGGAGGCGCCACGGCGCCAACCTCCTGCGCTGAAGCTGATGCGTATTTGCGCGATTCATTCGGAGGAAATCCGAAGTGATCGTGGAAGCATTTCGAAAAGTAGCTGGGACTGCTAAATCCAACACGGTAGGCAATTTCAGCAACCGTGCCGACGTCCGCCGCGAGCATTTTTCGCGCTTCCTGAAGCCGAATGTCGCGAATGAATTGGCTTACCGACTGCCCCTTCAGTTGTTTGAGTTTTCGGTGAAGCTGAAAACGGCTGATGGCCACCGCGTCCGACAACTCTGCTACGCCAAAGTTTTCATTCTCGAGGTTTTGCCGTACCGCTTCGGTTAACTTTTTCAGAAAAGCGGCGTCGCGGGAAAGACCGATTTCATTTTCCATGACCATAACGCTGTGTACCCACCCATGCAGCCTTCATGGCAATCCAGGACTAGCATACAATTTATGAAATCGCCGCCGCAATCCCCTATCAAACTGCGGCTTGGAAACCAGTGCTCTTTGTGAACGCTCCGCTCGTAATGCCTTCATGGCATCGATTTCGGGATTTTCGATCCCTTAAAATATTAACTGATATGATCGAAATAAACAAAACTGAAACTGTTATAACGACGTATTAATAGGAAGTTTTGCGTACTTCAAAGATTCCACTGTGAAGAGAGACATTACGACCCTTACTGCTTATCTGGCGCTCGCCGCGGTGTGTGTGATATGGGGCACTACCTACCTTGCCATGCGTGTGGGTGTACAGACCTTTCCACCATTTCTCTTTGCAGTCATTCGCCAGCTCGCTGCGGGTGGATTGCTCCTGGCATTCCTGCTCATTGGCCGCAAGGCAAAATTGCCCTCACGGAAAGACATTTGGTATCAATCCGTAGCAGGCTTTTTCATGATCTCGCTTGGCAATGGTCTGGTAGCGTGGGCAGAAGTTCATATACCGAGCGGAATTGCCGCGGTGATTTGCTCGCTGGAGCCAATGATGGTGATCCTTATCAGTCTCGCCATCAATACAGGTGAACGACCGAACATCCCAATCTTCGTCGGTGCAATGCTGGGATTCGCGGGCATCAGCACCATCTTCGCGGAAGACCTCGCGCAATTCTCAAACACGGGATACATGCTCGGAATCATCGCTACGTTTGTTGCGATCATCGCATGGGCAGGTGGCAGCATATGGCTGAAGAACAGGAAGACACAGACGGACGTGCTCATGAATGTAGCGATCCAAATGTTCTCGGGAGGAATATGGCTGATTCCCTTCAGTCTGGCTTTCGACGACCTGTCTTCAGTGACCTGGACATCCGATGTAGCACTGCCAATGATCTACCTCGTTGTCTTCGGATCGATCGTCGCGTTCAGTTGCTACCTGTATGCGCTGCGTCATTTGCCGATAATGATCGTATCGTTGTATGCGTATGTCAATCCCATTATCGCCGTGATCCTGGGATGGGTAATACTGGACGAAAAGCTTAACGTCACGATGGGGATTGCGATCGCTCTCACGATTGCCGGAATTTATATCGTTAACCGCGGTCATCAGCTTCGCGATCAGTGGAAGGCCCAGGTTACATCGTAAGTGTATCAACGTTATGGAACAGATCAACACGGCGACAATAGAGATATTGGATTTTCGGTCGGAAGATCAAATCTGGTTTGAGCGTCTGAACAGGGAATGGATCGAGAAGTATTTCCATATGGAACCTGTCGACGTTCAGATTTTGACGCATCCCGAGGAGCACATAATAAAGGGTGGTGGTGTCATCCTTATGGCTCGTCAACAGGGTCGGGTCGTAGGCACAGTGGCGTTGCGATTTGTGAAGCCGGCTGTTTACGAGTTCACCAAGATGGCCGTTGCACCTGAGTATCGCGGTCGTGGAATTGGCAGGGCCTTATCAGAAGCAGCCATCGCTCGCGCGCGATCCCTTGGGGCAACGAAGATCATTTTGTATTCCGCGAGAAAACTTGAGGCCGCCATTAACCTGTACCGCACAATGGGATTCACAGAAGTGCCGGTCGATGGTCCGTATAAGCGGAGCGACATCAAGCTGGAGCTTACGCTACAATAAACAACCTGCATAATCAACAGTAGCATGAAGGAACAACGCACCGCGAACGGTCGGGGTCGACATCACGCATTCAACATCCCTGACGGTACACTGCTCCGCGACAAAATGCTCACGCCTCACCTGCTGGCACTGGCCTGCACGTCTGCCGCGCAACAACTTGAACGACAACGCGATCTCCATCCTGGCGTTTTCGTGGGCGATCTGCCCCTTCAGGATCTTCCAGAAGAAGGAGCCGGAGCAGAAGCGGTGCTCAATCTTTTTGTTGAACGGTATGCGGAACAAATCTCGAACTCCGCAGGACCACGATACTTTGGTTTTGTCACCGGGGGAAGTACGCCTGCGTCCGTCATCGGCGATTGGATGGTCAGCACGCTCGATCAAAATCCGTTCGGCAGCACGGATTCGATTGCCCCGCAGATCGAACGACAAGCCATACATTACCTCAAGCAGCTTCTCAATATTGACGAAGCATACTTTGGGTCATTTGTTACCGGCGCCACCATGTCCAACTTTGTCGGCATAGCCACTGCGCGACAATGGATTGGTGAACAGCGTGGTCACGACTACAGCATTGAAGGCATCACGGGCGCCGAGCCTATTCAAGTGCTCAGCGGATCGGCGCACTCAAGTATCTATAAGGTATTGTCAATGGCAGGTATCGGCCGCAATGCGGTGGTGAAGATCAAGAATCTTCCGGGTCGCGAAGCAATGGATGTAGCTGACCTCGAGCGTCACCTCCAACGCGCCAATGGTCCCGTCATAGTTTCGGCAAGCGCTGGTACGGTTAACACAGTTGACTTTGACGATCTGGAAGCCATAGGCAGGCTCAAGAAACGATACAAGTTCTGGATGCATGTCGACGGAGCTTTCGGTGGATTTGCCGGTTGCTCACCACGTTACGCACACCTCACCCGCGGCATTAATTACGCAGACAGCATAACTGTTGACGCCCATAAATGGCTGAACGTTCCGTACGATTCCGCCATGCACTTTACGCGGCATCAAGCCCAGCAGGGTAAGGTCTTTCAGAATCAGGCCGCCTACCTGGGTGGCGATCAGCTGAGTCCTGACTTTCTGCATTACACGCCGGAAAACTCACGACGTTTCCGGGCTCTTCCGGCATGGTTCACGCTGCTGGCTTACGGCCGCTCGGGTCATGCAGAGATTGTAGAGCGCAACTGTGCGCTGGCCAGTCTGTTGGGCGAATACATTGAACGCTCAAGACATTTCAGGCTCCTGGCACCTGTGCGCATGAATGTGGTCTGTTTCACCTTGAAAGGTCAGGCCACCCAGGCGGCCGTGCACGAACTAATGAACGCGGTGAGAGACGACGGCCGGGCTTACTTCTCTCCCACTGTTTTCGAGGGCATACCTGCCTTACGGGCAGCGGTTTCCAACTGGCAGACAGAGGAAAAGGATATCCAGATAGCCTTTGAGGCGCTGGAAGAACTTGCCGCGCGCAGTTCGGTAGCCCTATAGTTCCGAAAACGCAAGTTTTTCGTGTGCTTGTGAATACTTAAAAATATCTTTGCCAACCCCACCGATAAGAACAATGCAAGTCATGGCCACATCGATTCCTGTTGAACGGACGAAACAATCCAGGATCAGCGAAACGGATTTCAACAATCTTGAATTCGGAAAGTACATCTCTGACCACATGCTCGTTGCCTCATACAGCAACGGCCGATGGAATGACATGAAGGTGGTACCGTACGGACCGATGGCCATGACTCCCGCGATACTTGCTCTGCATTACGGGCAGTCTGTATTCGAAGGGCTGAAGGCTTTTCGAAACAACGACGGAGATATTTGTGTGTTTCGCGCCGCGCGTCATAGCCAGCGACTGAACAAGTCGCTTGAGCGAATGTGCATGCCAACTGTCAGCGAGGAGATGTTTGTTCAGGGCATTCATGCACTGCTGGAAGTCGACCAGGCGTGGATTCCTTCTTCCCCTGCCTCGCTTTATATCCGTCCGATAGTCTTCGCGACCGAATCCCGATTTGGTGTAAAGGTTTCAGACGAATACCTGTTTGTTATCATGACGAGCCCCGTGGGCCCGTACTTCAGCAAGCCATTGCGCGTCAAAGTGGAAGATCATTTTGTCCGTGCCGCTGAAGGTGGAACGGGTTACGCAAAATGCGCCGGGAACTATGGCGGTGCATTTTATCCGACCATGCTGGCACGTGACCAGGGATTCGATCAGGTACTTTGGACCGACGCGCGCAATCATGAATACATTGATGAAGCAGGTGTGATGAACGTGATGTTTGTCGCTGACGGCAAACTGATCACACCGGCCCTCAGTTCCGCAATCCTCGACGGCGTGACGCGCGACTCCATCCTTCAGCTTGCGCCGACGATGGGCATAACAACGGAAGAACGAAGAGTGTCGGTAGAAGAAATTCAGCGCGGCCTTGAGCGCGGAATTATTACTGAAGCTTTCGGCGCAGGTACAGCCGCAGTCGTATCACCGATTGCCTCGATAAGCATAAGGGGCGTAGACTATCATCTGCCTGAACCAGGGCCCGACAGCTTCCAGCAGCGCGTCAAAAGAAAACTAAACGACATTCGAATGGGCCTGGAGCCGGATGTATTCGGGTGGAACTACATTATCCGCCAGTCGTGACACACAGTACGTGTCATTGCATACTGAATGTCTGTTGAAAACCACGATGCCTTGAGAGCAGTTCGTTTTAAGAGTCCGCAGGAACCCCTGATCATAGTCCCTATCAAAAAGTCGCGTCCCGTGAAGGACCAGGTATTGGTACGCCTTCACCATGCAGCGCTTAACCATCGTGACATCTGGATAATCCGTGAACAAAAGGAATCATTTCCTGACGGTATCACCCTCGGCTCTGATGGCGCCGGCGTCATCGAAGCCATAGGTGAAGATGTTGATCCGATGTACATCGGACTCAATGTGGTAATCAATCCAAGTCATGAATGGGGTAACAATCCCGTTGTACAGGGTAATTCATTCAAGATACTTGGATTCCCGGATCACGGTACGTTCTCAGACTACATCGTCGTTCCGAAGCAGTACGTATTTGAGAAACCTGATCACCTCGACTTCGCCGAATCCGCCGCTGTACCGCTTTCAGGACTTACTGCTTACCGCGCACTGTTCTCCCGCGCTCGACTTCGTGCCAACGAAACGGTACTGATTACGGGCATTGGTGGCGGCGTCGCACTCTGGGCGCTGCAATTCGCGGTGACGTACAAAGCGAGGGTGTTTGTTACATCAGGCTCAGACGAAAAGCTGGAAAAGGCGAAGGGATTGGGCGCATTGGGCGCGTACAACTATCGATCGTCGGACTGGGCAGAGCTGGCACTGCGTGATAGCGGAGGAATTGATATTATTATCGACAGCGCCGGCGGCAGCCAGTTCGGCAAGCTCGTCGAAATCGCAAAACCGGGCGGACGAATCGTAAACTATGGTCGTACCGCCGGTACCATTACGGATATCAACACCCGTCAGTTTTACTGGAAGCAATTGTCCTTACTTGGAAGCACGATGGGAACGCGGGATGAGTTCCTGACGATGCTTGAATTCGTGGAAGGCCACAAACTCAAGCCGGTCGTCGATAGTACGTTCCCGTTGGAACAAGTGCAGGACGCCATCGCGCGTATGGAATCCGGCAATCAGTTCGGAAAAATTCTGCTCTCCATACAATAGCATACTGGCAATTCGACTCGAACTCAAGCGTAACATGGACATACAATATCGGAACGACTACGCGTTGAATCCGTCACAATTCGTGGATATCCTTCGCCGGTCAACCCTCGGCCAAAGAAGGCCCATCGACAACCCGGAACGGATCGAAAAAATGCTGAAACATGCGAACGTGTTGATTACTGCGTGGGAGGGTGATAAGCTCGTTGGCGTATCAAGGGCGCTCACCGACTTTTCGTTCTGTTGCTATCTGTCGGACCTGGCCGTCGACGAAGCCTATCAACGGCGCGGCATTGGGAAACGCCTCATCGAGGAAACGAAAAAGACGGCAGGCAACGATGCAAAGCTGATTCTGCTTGCTGCTCCCGCTGCTGTGGATTATTACCCGAAGGTAGGACTACAAAAATTTCCTCATTGCTATACATCTGTAGAATGAGCGACATATTGTATAACGGATATACAATTAGCACTGACAAGTCGCGGCTGGATGTCGACTATATCCATCGCTACATTTCCGTTGATTCTTATTGGGGGCGACACATACCCGCTTCTGTGGTTCGTGCTTCCATTGCGAATTCTTTTTGTGTGGGAGCATATAAAGAGCAACAGCAGGTTGGGTTTGCCAGACTGATCACTGACTATGCCACATTCGGATATCTGGCAGACGTGTTTGTTGATGAAGCGCATCGCGGCCGAGGCCTTTCAAAACAGATTGTGTCGTTGATCATGTCCCAGCCTTTTGTCGGAGGGTTACGTCGTCTCATGCTCGGCACACGGGATGCTCATCGTCTTTACGCGAGGTACGGATTTACCAAGCTGAAGAATCCGGACGCATTTATGGAAATACATCGACCTGATATATATTCTCAAAATAAAGAACATGGATAATTTGCAGAAGACGGACCGCACGACGATCACGCGGTTGCCCAAGCGCGGCAGTTACGACCGGAACACAATTTATTCGATTCTCGACGAGGCGTTATTTTGTACGCTGGCCTATGTGCGCGATGGTCAGCCTTTTCAGATCCCAACAGGCTTTTGCCGGATCGGTGACAAGCTCTATATCCATGGCTCAGTTGGAAGTTCATATATGCGCACGTTGGATACGATGCGACCACTGACTTGCATTTCCGTTGCCTTAATGGACGGAATTGTTCTCGCGCGCTCCGCGATGCATCATTCGGTGAATTATCGCTCCGTAGTACTCTTCGGCCATCCCGATCGCGTTCATGATGAGCACGAACAGTACAAGGCGCTGGAAGAATTCACCAACAAGATGCAGCCGGGAAGATGGGATGACGTCAGGAAGCCGACGGCCAACGAATGGAAAGCCACAATGGTGATTTCATTTCCAATTAACGAGGCGTCGGCGAAGATGCGCACCGGTGGTCCGGTGGATGATGAAGAAGACTATAACTCCGATGTTTGGGCAGGTGTCGTGCCGCTGCAACTTCAACGGTTGACACCTCAGCCTGATGAGCGGCTTCGTGCGGGAATCCCGCTACCCGATTATCTTCGCGGTTGACGGGCCCGTCAAATAAGTCTTTGTCAAGTACGCCATCAAAGCTATATTGACACATGAAAAAACAAACCCGCAGAAAATTTGTAGCTACCGTGGTCGGCGCTGGCGCGCTGACCGCAGCACAAGCCGAAACCCCAGTTAAGAAGAATAAGAAAATGCTAGCCCATCACGTGTTCTTCTGGTTGAAGAACCCCAATTCAAAAGAAGATCGCGACAAGCTCATAGCAGGCTTGAAAACGTTGGAAAAAATAGAAACTGTCAGAAGCCTTCGCATTGGTGTTCCCGCAAGCACCGAAAAACGTGATGTTGTCGACAACACCTACAGCGTTTCCGAACTCATGCTCTTCGATGATGTGGAAGGCCAGAACGCTTACCAGGTTCACCCCATTCACAAAAAATTCGTTGAAGACTGTTCGCACCTTTGGGAAAGAGTGGTCGTGTACGATGCTATAGATGTCTAGAATCTCAACGTCGATCGACACGAATTCACCGACGTAGACATAAACGTCGAGTCCCCAACTCCAACACTTCAACAGTCAAATCGTGAAGCGGCCACAGGCCTGCTTCATGGCAACACTTCAACACGCCCTTATACCCTTTATGCCCGTAATTCGTTATTACTCCGTATGCGGATTTCTACTTATCGCACGGATAGTAACTTTGTTCTTCAATCGTGGCAGTGAAATTGAGGAAAGCTGGAAAATTTGCGGTATGGGTATTGGCCGGCGTAGCGCTGGTAGCGATTTTCTTTGTGATTCAAAGAAATCGTGTCGCGCTGCTCGAGCGGATGCTCGTACAATTCGTCGAGTCACGCACGGATGGCCGTTACAGTCTTACGGTGGATGAGCTGCGTTTTGATCTCACGTCGCTCACCTATCACGTACGAAACATTACGATCATTCCGACAGACACCGCTTCCACAGGACCTGTTCGGAAAATACACATCCCCTTCGTAGACGCACGCATGCGTTCCCTGGGCTCTCTTCTCTCGCGGGACGTGCAATTCAGCGAAGTCTCTGTCGCGGAACCAACCATAGCACTATCTGCTGATGGTACGTTGAGAAGGGAGCACATCACCATTGGTCAGGTGATGGTTACTGCGTTCCCCGCGGTCGAGTCCGTTCTTAAATTCCTTGGCATTGAGACGCTACGCATCGAACGGGCAACACTGTCAATAGTAGAACCCAATCAACACGTAATCCACGTCCGGCTCATAGACCTTCTGGCGGAGCACTGGGCCGAACACACAGCGGGAGAAGGGGATGTCAGGCTCGGAATTGGTGGACAGTCGGTACACCTAACCCAGGCATCATTTTCTTTCAGCGAAGTGGAATACGTATACAGTAAGGAACATCTTATTTTCAAAGATTTCAATTTCCAATCATTCGACAGCGCGTCGCAGTCACAGATAAGCGTGCAGGGCAAGTCCGTACTGATACGCAAGCTCGACTTTGATGAATTATACAACAATCAACGCTACCGCTTTGACAAGATAGAAATCAACGAACCGAAGTTTTCGGGCGCACTACGCGCCCGAACGCGGCCGCGCTCCGACGACCGCATCAGGCTTCCCTTGTCGGCCATTCTCACTCAAACATTTGGTGAAATCCGTTTGGATACAGCCACAATCAACGATGCATCATTCCAAATGGTCCTTGTGTTCGACCAGGATTCGGTACGCGCACATATTCCCGACGTGAACCTCAGCCTTCACAATGTGGAAGTACTCTCAGACACCACCGACATTCTCTTCGGCGATCTTCAGATGGACCTCATGGAAACCGATATCAACCTCAACGATGACGTAAGTCTCTCTTTTAGCACCATGCTGTTCGAACGCAATGAAGACATTACGATCTCCCATGTTAGCCTTACAGGCTCATCGGGAGAACGATTCGTCATGTGCGAGTCCATCGGATTCAAAAACTTCCGCCTGTTTGAATTCATCGCAGGCAGGGCGCTGAGAGCCGACTCCATCGCCATCCAAAACGCCATCATTCATGTTACGCGTGAACTGCCCGGACTTTTCCCCAACTTCTCGGATACCCGGTCAGCCCGAAGCGAACGACCCATTCATATAGATGCGCTCTCCCTCAGGAACGTGGACCTCCGGTATGAGAACACTCATCAACATCTCAACCTGGCGAAGCTGGATGCCTACGCTCACGACATCACGGACCTGTCGTGGAGATCGATGGCCAGACAACTAAACGTCGTCCATGTTGGAAGGCTGCTTTGGCGCGACGATGTGAAAAATATCCAATGCAACCTCAATCACATCTCCGTAACACCGACACGCGCTTACGTAGGAAAGGGTAGCGCAACGGTGGATTCACTCGACGTCGAAATTTCAGAATTCCATGGATCGCATCGTGTGTCTTCGCTCCTTGAAGGAGATTTTCTCAACTGGCAATCGGTAGAGATTGGTAGCTTATCCTTAGGAGGATATGTATCACCATCAGAACCAAAGAACTTTTCAATCGGGAGACTTACGATCGGCAGACTTGACGCTGACATTCTGCTTGGCAGCCACCACTTGTCCACCCGTATGCGCAACCTCCTTGGACATAGTGTTGGATCGGGTTTCCCCGCGCATCTTGAGGGAGGCTTCTATGAGTTCAGGGTTGTAAGCCCCGATATGCATTTCGAAGTCGACTCAGCACTTCTCGATACGGAACGTCTATCGCAACTTTACAACTTAAGAGTTACGGATAACACCACGCGAATTGCCACGTCATACGCGGAAGCCTCTGGTCTTGCATTGGAGGGCAACCGCCGGAGCGTTGCGCGATTGTTCATGCGGCAACTACACGTTGATAGTCCGTCCTGGACAATGAACAGCGACAGCGCACTGTTCTCCAATGTCGACTTGAGTGGACCCGTTCCCGATGCAGAACGGGCAGAACTGTTTACACCGATCGTGCATCGGGAGTTCGGCGACGAAGGAGTTTCCGCGCTAAACGATACTATTGAATTGCCTCGCATTGCCGAACTGGTATTGCATAGTGGAGAATTCAATTCAGCGGGCAGGACGTATACTCTTGCAGGAACCTCCCGAATTCGTATCCAGAATGGCATCGCCATGGAGTTTGAACAGCTCTCGTTTAGCTTTTCCAATCACGACGTGGATCTGTATGACCTTCGGATCGATGGAAGTACAGTGCATACGGGCCTTATGAAGGCACGACCGCAGCCCCTTCCTCCCGGTGCAACGGAAACCGATATAATCTCCGGAGAATGGCAGTCTGTAAAGGCAAGCGGGCTAATGATTGATGACCTGATACAATCACAGCATATCATAGCGGATACAATACTCGTCAACAACCTCGTCCTGGACGTGGTGCGAGACAAACGGCTGAACGATCCGGAGCCGATCGAGAAAGACTTTGCGATAAGCGACCTGATCGCTAACAGCGGAATCAAATCCGACATCATACGTCTTCGCGGCGGCAGGATCCGCTATGCAGAAATGTCCGAGACAACGGGCGAGGAAGGTTCTATTTGGTTCGACCAGCTTGAT
>Ga0079224_100000067_pt1 | contig 72247 bp, 65 predicted proteins | sample Stecom2015_FD_80414 | JGI IMG/M metagenome (GOLD analysis project Ga0079224, IMG submission 80414) | Agricultural soil microbial communities from Utah to study Nitrogen management - Steer compost 2015 | ecosystem: Environmental > Terrestrial > Soil > Agricultural land | place: USA: Utah... | reverse complement strand
GGCAACCTTGCGATTTTGTGCTAATTTTTTTAACCATTGGCCATTAAATTCAGGACTGAGCGGTTTCGGACCAAGTTGAATTAATAATGGGCGGTTATTAGGCTCATGGTCAGTCAATAAAATGCAACCAAATCGCCGTGGATCATGAAATCGGAGTACTTGATTGTCCGGCAACAACATTTCAAAATGGTCATGTTTTTTGCGGGTTAAGTTGTTGTTAACCACGGACAGTGATCCGGACATCCCTAAATGCATCAAAATATGGTTTTTAGATGATAATTCGAACAATAAATACTTCCCTCGACGCTTCAGGCCGCGGATGCTTTGCCCATGTATATGTACCAAATCCTCAGGAATAGGCCAGCGAAGTTGTGGTTGGTGGATTCGAATTCTGTTAATGGTTTTATCTGTTACCAGAGGTGTTAAGCCCCGTCGGGTGGTTTCAACCTCAGGTAATTCCGGCATGCTTAGATTGCTTGGCCAACAAACTGGGTGATCAGGTTGTTGGCAACGGTAAATCGTGGCGCTAAAATAATAGAACCATCACGCTGACAGTCTATAAGTTCTTGTCTAGAAAACCAACGAACATCCTCCATTTCGTCATCAAGACGAATATCTTCACTAATGCCCTCTGCTTGAAAAGCCAGCATTAAAGAAGCCGGGAAAGGCCACGGTTGGGAGCCAAAGTAGCGAACATTTTTTATCCGAATATTCGATTCTTCATAAACTTCACGGTGCACAGCGTCTTCAATAGTCTCGCCGGCTTCGACAAAACCGGCCAAAGTCGAATAAACTCCCGATGCCCAGCTGTGTTTACGGCCCAGTAAACAACGATCACCACGGGTAACTAAAACAATAATAGCGGGTTCAATTCGCGGCCATTGAGCATGGCCGTTAGAGCACAACATTTTATGACCGACACTTTCTATTTGGTTTAACTCACCACAAATGGAGCAGTATTTTTTCTGTCTTTGCCAGATATCCAGGCCGCGAGAATAGAGAGCAATATGGCCCAAATCTTCATTTAAAGACATGGCATAGTCACGAACTGATTCGAAATGGCCGTTATACTGCTGCTCTAAACCGTCGGCTTCCGTTTTATCCAGACCACAGCTAAACCAGAGTTCATCATGCAAAATACCAAGAAAGCTCTCTTTTTCAGGTTGACCAATAGATTCATGGGCAATATGGAACGGGTCCTCCTTATTCAGGAATAGGTGCTTACCTTCAAAAACCGGCACATAATGGCAGGTTTTTATTTTTTTTAATTGGTCTATACGGTTTTTTTGGTTGCGCATATCGGCGCAACGATCTAATTCCGTCCAAGTAAAATATATTTGCTCAGGTTTCATATGGTAAACGAACTGCCACAACCGCAAGTGGTTTTGGCATTGGGATTACTCACTACAAATCGTGAGCCTTGTAAGTCTTCCAGGTAGTCAATGGTTGAACCCATTAAATACGGAAAGCTCATGGGATCCACCATTACCGTTACACCTTCGCTTTCGATGGTGACGTCATCTTCAGTGACCTCTTCTTCAAAGGCAAAACCATATTGGAAGCCGGAACAGCCACCGCCAATAATATATACCCTGAATTTTAGATCAGGATTCATTTCTTCAAGTACCAACTGGCTGATTTTATGGGCAGCGGGTTGGCTTACATTAATTTCACTCATGTTTTTTTTCTTTTGTATTGATTTGGGTTACTTCACCACCTTGGTAGATTAGTTGACCATTGACTTGAGAGCCGGCTTCCATTTCGATGTTGATATAATAGATGTTGCCGCTAATACGGGCTTGCGATAAAACCTCAATCTTTCCTGAGGCTGTAACATCACCATCGATGCTACCATTTATTACCAAGTTGCCGGCTTTTATCGTGCCTTTAACGCCGCCATTTTCACTGATGGTTAATGTGTCATTGTCGTTTTCTGCAATAATTGATCCTTCAACATGACCATCTAAATGCATCATACCACTGAATGTAATGTCTCCTTTCAGTCGGGTATTTTGGCCTAAAAGGGTGTCGAGTTGTTTTTGATTGTTTTGTGCCATAATTTTCTCTTGTTTACGTTTTTTCTTTAACATTGTTTTTAATCCAGATTAATTGGAATCGGTTTCTGGAATAGTGTCGGCAGATGGGTCAGTGTTATTTGTGATTAGAGGCTTCTGCCAAACGTCTTGCCAGGCAATCCGTTCAGTTACCTTTGAGGGGCGATTATCTTTACTGTGTAATTCTACTAAAAGTGAGGTAGGAATGAAACCTTCAGGTAAGGTGATGGCGTAATTCTTAATTTGGAAATATTTAAATGAAAAGGCATCGTCGAGAGCAAATTGCTTAACTAAATCCAAACTTTTGGCTTTATCATTTTCAATGCCGGTTAGGCTTATTGATAGGGTGCCGGTTTTTATTTGGGCTTTTTCCAGTTTTTGTGCCAGGACTAATTTAAGTGCAATATAATCATTAACCGGCTGTGCAGAAGCTTCGAAAACACGGAGTGTGCTGATGCTGTCTTTATGACTTAATAGGTTTTCATAAAAAGCCACTTCGGCCTTCAGTTGACTGTTTTCTAGGCTAATCAAATCAAGACTATTATTTAACTCCAATAAAGCATTGTCCTTTACTTTTAACTCAGTGGTTAACAAGCTAATGGTTTTTTTCTGCTGTTGGGTTTCTTGGCTTAGTGATTGATTTATATCAGACCACGTTTGTTTTTGACCGCGAAAGGCATTCAAGACATCAATATTGCTGTATCGGCCAATAAAATAAGCGGCCACTGCCATTAGCACTAAAGTGGCCAGTAACCAATGACGACGCATGAAAGACGGTTCTTTATCGTAGTGTGTCTTAATGATGAATTTAGGGGTTTTAGTCGGCACTTGAGTTGCTGTTTGTGATAAAAAAAGGCATTATAGCACCTTGTTTATGACGCCAGATTGAGAACAGCTATGTTGTGGATAAAAACCCTGCATATTTTTTTTGTGGTTAGCTGGTTTGCCTGCCTGTTTTATTTGCCACGCTTATTTGTAAACCATGCGATGACTGAAGTGCAAAGTGATCGGGTTTTACTTTCCGGTTTGCAGTCACGACTGATAAAAATGATGCACTTTACCTTATGGGGTACGATTATTTCTGCTGTGTTTTTGGTTTACAGTATAGCCGGCGCAGCTTGGTTTGCTTACATTCAGCAAACTTGGTTTGTGGCAAAAATGGTGCTGGTGGTTGTTTTGATTGTTTATCATTATGTTTGTATCGCTATTCATCAGCGGTTTCTGGCCGGCACTGAAAGTCATTCACATGTTTGGTTTCGTTACTTTAATGAAATCCCGGCGGTATTGTTATTAATTGTTATCTATTTAGTGATAGCCAAGCCTTGGTAATGACAAGCCGCTAACTGACAGGTAAAATAGCGTCTTTATTGTTTGGCCGCAGGCCTATAAATTGGAAGAGTTTTTGTATGTTTAATCGTAACCACACTTTGCGCCAAACTGATCCTGAGTTAATGGCAGCTATTGAGCAAGAAAATCAACGTCAAGAAGATCATATTGAACTAATTGCATCAGAGAACTATGCTTCTCCTGCCGTGATGCAGGCACAGGGTTCTCAACTTACCAATAAATATGCCGAAGGTTACCCCGGTCGACGCTACTACGGTGGTTGTGAATATGTGGATATTGCTGAGAATTTAGCAATTGAGCGTGTTAAAAAGTTATTTAATGCAGATTATGCCAATGTCCAACCTCATTCAGGTTCACAGGCGAATCAAGCGGTCTACATGGCCTTACTTAAGCCCGGTGACACCATTTTAGGTATGTCATTAGCTCACGGCGGTCATTTAACCCATGGTTCGCCGGTCAATATGTCGGGCAAACTGTTCAATGCAATTCAGTACGGTATTGATGAGATCAGCGGTGAAATTGATTTTGAGCAAGTCCGTAAACTGGCCTTAGAGCATAAACCAAAAATGATTATTGGTGGTTTTTCTGCCTACTCAAAACGCATCGATTGGCAAAAATTTAAAGATATAGCCGAAGAGGTGGGTGCTTATTTTATGGTGGATATGGCCCATGTGGCTGGTTTAGTGGCTGCAGGTGTCTATCCTTCGCCGGTCAATATCGCAGATGTTACCACCTCAACAACCCATAAAACGCTCCGTGGCCCGCGTGGTGGTATTATTTTGGCTCGAGCCAATGCAGAGATTGAAAAGAAAATAAATTCTTTGGTCTTCCCAGGAATTCAAGGCGGGCCATTGATGCATGTCATAGCGGCCAAAGCCACTGCCTTTAAAGAAGCCCTACAACCTGAATTCAAAACTTATCAACAGCAGGTTGTTAAGAATGCTCAAGTGATGGCGCAGGTGTTTATGGAACGTGGCTTTGACGTGGTTTCCGGTGGGACGGAAAATCATTTATTCTTGTTGGATTTAGTGGCTAAAGATATTACCGGCAAGGATGCTGAAGCGCGGTTAGGTGAAGCCAATATAACAGTCAACAAAAATGCAGTTCCCAATGACCCACGCTCGCCTTTTGTGACCAGTGGATTACGGCTTGGTACACCCGCCGGGACTACTCGGGGGTTTGATGAAAATGCGTTTCGTGATATTGCCCATTGGATGAGTGATATACTGGATGCCATGAATAATGATGCCGTAGAGAGCGATAAAGTGGTTGCGGAAGTTCGCCAAAAGGTAGCGAAACTATGTAAGCGCTACCCGGTGTACGGATAACCGGTTTACGGAAAAACCCTAAAATAGAAAGGTCATCTTACAGGAGTCTCTAAAATTATGAGTCAACACAAAAAGAATAAACGCTTGCCGGAGCCGTTGGCACGTAAACACCGTGCCAGAAAACGATTGGTTCAGGCTTTGTATCAGATGCACTATAATGATGAGTCGGTGACTGTGGTTATTAAGCAGTTTATGGAAGAGCAGGATTTTAAAAAAGTCGATATTGCTTTTTTTGAACGGGCATTACATTATATTGCTGCTAATCGAACCGCATTAGAAGCACTTATTGACCCGCACTTAAGTCGTGAGAAAGGTTCATTGGGTGCCGTTGAGTATGCCGTTTTAATGGTTGCTGCTTATGAACTTTCCGAATGCGTCGAAACGCCATTTAAAGTTGTTATTAATGAAGCTGTGTTATTAACCGCTGAATTTGGTGCCGAAGGTGGTCACAGTTTTGTTAACGGCGTACTAAAAGCAATGGCTACCGAAACCCGTCCGAATGAATTGGGTGCGTCATCAACGAGTTCACTCTAAAAGAGCTTGGTCTAAACGAATTTCAAGTGATTGAAAAGCTCAGGTCGCTGAATGAAGGGGTTCAAGAGCGATCGCTTTTGGGTATCGGTGATGATGCTGCCATCATTGACCCGCAAGTCATTCCACAAGGTTATAAAATGGTTATTGCCACCGATACGCTGGTGGCTGGCCGACATTTTTCAGAACGGGATTCAGCTGAAGATATTGGTCATAAAGCTTTGGCAGTTAATTTAAGTGATATGGCAGCTATGGGCGCACTGCCAAAATGGTTGACCATGAATTTAACTTTACCAAAGGTGGATGAGCAATGGCTGCAAGAGTTTATCGGTGGCGTTGGTCGTTTATTAAAGCGCTATCAAGTTGAATTAATTGGGGGTGATACGACCTCGGGTCCATTGGCCATCGCTTTTACTGTTATCGGTTTAACTCCGCACCCAAAAAAGCGTAGTGATGCGCAAGAAAATGAGTTGATTGTTGTTAGCGGCGAGCTCGGCTCGGCGGCTTTTGCGCTACAAAATCCCGGTAAAATCTCACATTGCGAACAGCAACTAAAACGGCCGATGCCACGCTTTGATATTTCTGAAGCAGTTCGTGAATTTGCCGGTGCCATGATTGATATTTCCGATGGTTTGGTGGCAGATTTGGGCCATATTTGCCAAGCTTCCGGTTTAGCGGCTCGAATAGATTTAGATAAAATACCCATTCATGCGGCTATTAAAGAAGATGCGGATTGGTCCGATTATGTCTTAAGCGGTGGTGATGATTATCAATTATGCTTCACCATTCAACCTGCTGATGTCTCTTTGTTGCCCTCAGACTGTACAGTAATTGGTCACATGCAAGCCGGCTCCGGGGTGAGCGTTTATAACAATAATCAGCCTATCCAGCTTCAGCGTTCGGGTTTTGATCATTTTAGTGGTTACAGTCATGAATAAAACACAGAAAATAGCATTGACCACGCCCACAGGATTGTTGGCCTTTGGTTTCGGCAGTGGTTTAGCGCCTGTGGCTCCGGGCACGTTTGGAACCTTAATGGCCGTGCCTTTGTATCTGTTGTTACAGCCGTTGGCACCGTTGGTTTATCTAGCAGTTGTCGTGGCAGCTTTTATTGCGGGTGTTTGGATTTGTGGCCGTGCCGGTGAAGCCCTGGGTATACATGATCACGGCGGAATCGTTTGGGATGAATTTGTTGGTTTTTGGCTGACCATGTGGTTGGTGCCCTTTGAGTGGGGGTGGCTTATTGCAGGATTTATCTTGTTTCGTTTTTTTGATATTGTTAAACCGTTTCCTATTGGCTGGATTGACAAAAAGGTATCCGGTGGTTTCGGGGTGATGATTGATGATGTGGTGGCCGGTTTTTATGCTTGGATCATTCTAATGGCAGCAGGTTATCTGGTATGAGAAAAATAATTATTTTAGGTGGTGGACGTATTGGCCGGGTAATTGCATTAAATTTAAGCGAAGACCATGCGGTCTGTTTGGCTGATTTACAGAAACCCGATTCGTTACGCCATGATATTGAGTTTCGACAACTGGATGTCACCGATAAAGCAGCTTTACAAAATGCAGTGGCGGGGTATGATTTAGTGGTCGGGGCTTTACCCAGTGTCTTGGGTTTTAAAGTCTTAAAAGCGGTACTGGAAACCGGCCAATCAATAGTTGATATTTCATTTTTTACTGAAGATCCCTTGCAACTTGATAACCTGGCAAAGAAGCATAATGCCACTGCCATTGTGGATATGGGCTTGGCCCCGGGTTTAACCAATTTATTTGCTGGTCATTTTGTGTCGACCTATGATCAGGTGGATGAACTGATTTGTATGGTGGGTGGCTTGCCGGTTGAGCGGCTATTACCATTTCAGTATAAAGCGCCGTTTGCACCCACAGATGTGATAGAAGAATATATTCGACCGGCTCGGATGCGACGCAATGGTCAGGATTTGGTTTTGCCGGCTTTAACTGAAATAGAAACCATGCAAGTGCCCGGTATCGGAGATTTAGAAGCCTTTAATACCGATGGCTTGCGCACTTTGTTAAATACAGTTGATATTCCAACCATGGCAGAAAAAACCATTCGTTATCCCGGCCACGCACAGTTTATTTCGCAACTAAAAACTGCTGGTTTTTTTGATGATGCCCATCGTGACCACACTGCTCAGGTTTTACAGCAACAGTGGCAATTTAATCCCGGTGAAGAGGACCTGACAGTTTTGGAAATACGGGTTAAAGGCATTTGTCAGGGTCAACAGTCGAGTGAAGTCTATCGGATGGTTGATTATTATGATCGCAAAAACCACATCAGTTCCATGGCCCGCACCACCGGCTACACCTGTGCCGCGGCGGCACGCTTACTGCTTAACAAGTCATTAGGTCAAGGGGTGTTGGCGCCGGAGCACTTAGGTCAAGGTTCGCAATACTTTGAATACCTTTTAGTCGACTTAGCACAACGCAATATCAAAATTAAGACCTACCGATAAAAATGGCTTCGCAATGAAATCCAAAACAAAGCATACACTTACTTATTAAACTCTAAATACTACCAAGAGAGAAGGAAGATAATGACCCAATAGACGTCTTATGTAAGCAAGGTGTCTAAGTATTGATATGCGACTTCAGTGGGTTTATTGAGGGTTTTGCTGTCTTCAGAAGGCCATACTTTGGCGCGCAGTGTGGTGGGCATGGGTGGCGGAACTAAGGTGGTGACAGTAACCCCTTGGTTTTCACACTCTTGTGACAGGATTTTAGCAAACTGTTCAATGGCGGCTTTACCGACACCATACTGGCCCCAGTAGGCTTTAGCGGTTAAGTTTAAGTCATCGGAGGTGAAAATAATGTGGCCTTTGGCTTTGAGTAGTAATGGCAACAGAGATTGGGTTAAAAATATGGGTGAATTGACATTCACTTGCATTTCTTTCAACCAGCGAGAAGCTTCATATAATATAAAAGGCGATAAGCTACCAAATTCCACAGCGGTATGGATTAAACCATCTAAACGACCAAAGTGTTTATCCAGTTGCTTGGCCAGCTGAATGTAATCATTGGGTGTCGCACCTATTAAATCCATAGGGTAAATAACCGGTTCCGGCAAATCTCTTTTCACTAACTCATCACAGAGACGGTCTAAGGCTTTTGGGTTTTTGTCACTGATTACTAAATTGGCTTGTTGTTGTGATAAGCGTAGGGCAATGGCAGAACCTAAGCCGCCACAGGCACCGGTCAGAAAATAGGTTTTTCCGTTAAGTTGTTGGTATTTGTCCATGGTCATTTATATTTCGATGTGATTGAATTTTAACAGTTTATAAGCACAGATAAATAACTATTTTGTATTCACCGCTGTGGGGACGAATAATGGTGTGTTAATGAATAAAATGCCAATCATAAAATTCCGTTACAAACTCGTTAAATAAGTCAACCGTAAGCGGTTTTTTTTATGGTAACATCTATACCTTTATCTGATTCGGGTCATTTAAAATACCTGTATCAGTTGCTTACGGTACACATTAATTTAATATGAGTTCCAACACGATTTATATGAACAGCTGAATTTAGATGGCGTACATTACATTACGAAACAAGAGGAGTTTTAAATGACCACTGATACACTAACGCCCGGCACAGCCGGAGATGGTAAGGACTATAAAACACTTTGGGGACATCCCATTGGCTTGTATGTCTGTTTTTCTACAGAGCTATGGGAGCGGTTTTCTTTTTATGGTATGAAGTATTTGCTGTTGCTGTACTTAACCAAGTACCATTTATTTACCGATGCCAATGGCTTAAGTATTGTCGGCGCCTATGCGGGATTAGTTTATGCTTTGCCTTTAGTGGGCGGCCTACTGGCAGATCGCTATTTAGGGATGCGTAAAGCGGTGGTGTTTGGCGGTATTCTATTGGTGCTTGGGCATTTGCTGATGGCGGTTGAAGGCACCAAAGCAACCATGATGGCCGGTGAAGTTATGCGCGATGAGTTCGCCATTAATATTTTTTACTTGGCGCTGGCGCTGATTGTGTTGGGTGTTGGTTTCTTAAAGCCTAATATTTCGACCATTGTCGGTAAGCTTTATCATGAAGATGACCCTCGTCGAGATTCCGGCTTCACCATTTTTTACCAAGGCATTAATATTGGATCGTTTGTAGCCACCATTATTTGTGCTTGGTTGGGTGAGACTTATGGTTGGAAATATGGTTTCGGTGCCGCCGGTTTGGGTATGCTAATTGGTTTGGTTACTTTTTTATGGGGTCAAAAATACCTGTTTGGTCATGCTGAGCCCAATAACCCAGCGATTCTTAAAGAATCATTTATAGGGCCAATTAATAAGGAGTGGGGTGTTTATATTGTCTCTACCTTATCGTTGATTCTGATTTGGTTTTTAGTGCAAAAAATTGCCATTGTATTTTTTACGCAGAATTTATTCTTACTAATGTCAGTTGTCGGATTAACATACTATGCGATGTTTTATAAAAACGATGACCAGAATCGCGGTTTAGCTAAAATTTTTGCCACGGTGATCATTCTTTTTGGTTTGCTCAGTGTGGTTGGTTTTACCATTGATCATTTCCCCGATTCAATATTAGCTTCAGTCGGTATTTTTAATACCTTTGCCGAGTGGATTGCGCCGTTATCCTATGTGTTACTAGGTATGGTGGTGGCATTTAGTATTTTTGGTTTCATGAAAACCAGTAGTGAAAGTTATTCACGAATGATTGTGCTGATGTTTCTGATTGTTTCGACCATTGTCTTTTGGGCACTGTTTGAGCAATCAGCCAGTTCCATGACCTTATTTGCCGACCGAGTTATTGATCGTAAAGTAATCAATGCACAATTAACCAATGGTGATGCTTGGATATTTTATGCCTTAACGGTGATTTCATTTGCATTGGCTTTTTATGGTTTCAAAGCCATGAATGGTTATCGGCGCATGCATAACAGCTCATTATGGGTGGTTATGCTTCCTACCTTAGTTGTTGCTGCCATTGACATCCTGTTAGCAATCGGAATTATGATTTATTTGGGTGGTGGCGAATGGATAACTAACTTTTCATTCTTGGGTATCTTTTTGTTGCTACTGACCGCGGTTGTTAAGGCCATGGCTTTAGCCTTTATTTTAATCGGCTTCTTTTATAATAAAGACAAAGCAACAGTTATCAGCCGAGTTGATGCCAATACCTCAGCAACCAGTATCAGTGTTATAGCCGTGTTTTTAGTGATCTTGGGTGCGGCCTCTGCTTACTACGGGTTTAGTCAGTTATCTAGTTTAGCTGATGGTGAGATTAAAGCTTTGGTCATGGAACCCACGGCAGGTCAATTTGGCTCGCTTAATGCTTTGTTTATTTTCACACTGGCACCGGTTTTTGCGGTGTTATGGGTTAAGTTGGCGCGGGTTAATTTAGACCCGAGTACACCAGTGAAATTTTCCTTTGGATTAATTCAAGTGGGTTTAGGCTTTGGTGCGCTATTGATTGGTGCGTTAGTGCCTGATGCCAGTGGAAAAGTGGCATGGGTTTGGCTCATGCTGGCCTATTTATTGCATACCACTGGCGAGTTGAGTTTGTCGCCGGTCGGGTTGTCGGCAGTTACAAAGCTATCGATCAAGGGCGTCGTCAGTATGGTCATGGGTGTTTGGTTTTTGGCGACTTCTTTGTCGGAAGTGGTGGCGGTGCTGTTGGCAAAAATTGCCGCTCTTGATCCGGAAGAATTAACCACCTTAACGGTTACTCAGCAACTGGATAAATATAATGAGTTGTGGCTCACCTTAATGTATCTGGGTGTTGGTTTCGGCTTGGTGTTGTTAATTTTAAGTCCGATACTGAAGAAAGGAATGCGCGGTATTCATTAAAAGGATTGGATATAAATGTCAGTCAAGGGTAACTAACCTTTGGCTGACGCTTGTTTATATCAGATACAAAATACTGTGACGAATACGCCTAGAAAGTATATCTTTTGAACCCTGATACATTGGCTCAAGGTTTTCGGTTAAAATAATTTTACCGGCTAAGTCAATTTCAATAATCGACTCTTCGCTCAATTGTTTGATGAAATGTTTAAATAGGTTTTTATCAAAAAAGTCCGGCGAGTTAAATTCATACAATAGTGTTAATTGGCTGGCAATTTGATGGCATAAAGATTCCAGTTCATTGGTGGTTAAGGCGCCAGAACCTTTGCTCTTTAATACTGCAATTACGATAAAAAACCGTTCATAGGTTTGCATCAAAGCATTGGCTAAAACCCGTAATTTACCGGCTTGCATAGAGCCGCCTACATGCCTTTGCAGCTGACGACCGTCAGACAATAACAAATCGCATTCTTTAAACAAAGCCAGGGTTTTGCGACCGTATTCAATAAATTCTTCACGGTTCCATTTTAAAAATAATTCATTTTTAATGTAGGGGTAAATTATGGCCATCATCCGCAATAAGTCCTTGCGTGGGTATTTAACGCGATTGATGAAAAACATGGCAATAAAAGAACTGGCTACAAACAAGTGCAATACATTATTGCGATAATAAGTCATCATCACACCCATTTCTTGTTTTACTTTAATGACGTCGCCGAGGCTGTGTTTAACCCGCTCAATAAAGCCGAGACGAATGCCTTGGGCAATTATTTCAGCTTCAGTTAAACTGGTGACGGTGGTTCGTTCGGAATAAGGCAGTTCAATTAATAGCTTTTTGTAGAGTGTGATTTGATCTGTTAAATTAATCACTGAAGCCGCAAGATTGGGGGTGGCCAGTAAGCTGACAGCCAATAGGTTAATGGGATTAACATGCGAGGCTTCGTTAATATGGGTTAATATGAGTTCGCCGGCTTCGCTCACTACATTTTTAAACCATGGTGGCTTCTCTTTAACACCTAGTGTGAGGTTTCTCCAATTAGGCTGGTGTTTATCTAATAAGTCGTTGAGCTCAATGGCTTCTGCGAAATTGACGGTTAGTCGGCCGTATTCATCTTTCAATAACTTTAAGGTTTTAAATAAACCACCAATCGACTCTTTTTGTTTTTGACCGCCGCCCAATTCTGATTTATAGGAAGCTCCTTCCATCAGTTTTTCATAGTTTAATGAGGCCGGTAAGAACACCAGCGGCTTACCGCGTTCGTTTAAATAGCTACGCACAGTCATCGCCAGCATACCGGCTTTCGGATGCAGTAAACGACCGGTACGACTGCGGGTACCTTCAATAAAATATTCAATCGAAACGCCGTGAGCAATTAGCGAGCTTAAATATTCAGAAAAAATGGTGGAATAGAGCGCTGAATTAAAAGAGCGGCGAATAAAAAAAGCCCCTGCACCACGTAACAGTCGACCGATAATGGGTAGATTTAAATTGATGCCGGCGGCAATATGTGGGGGTACCAAGCCTTTTTCGTATAAAGAGTACGACAATATAAGGTAGTCAATATGACTGCGGTGACAAGGGGTATAAATAATTTCTTTTTCGGTGGTTAGGTTCCGGAATTCGGCGTAAAAGTTAAGCTTAACGCCATCGTATACTTTGGTCCAAAACCAACGAAAAACTTTATGCATCAAGCGAATACTGCTATAAGAATAGTCAGCGGCTATTTCACGGATTATTTTTTCTGCTTCACGCTCGGCCTTTTCGATGCTGACTTTTTGGCGCTCGGCGTAGCCTTTTATTTCTGCTTGTACCGCAGGTCGGGAAATAATGTTTTTTGCTATGGTGCGACGGTGTGACAAATCCTGACCAACCACGGATGTTTTAACCCGATTAAAATGTAAGCGCAGTACCCGTGATAATTTATGAGATAAGGCGGCGGCATTGTCGGTACTGCTACCTAAGGTTTGATTAACAAGAATCGGTCGGCTTAAACGAACCAGAGTATGATTGCCATGGGCTAAAATACTAAAAAATTTACGGATACGACCGTTTATTCCCCAGCGTTCTGAGAGTAATATTTTGAACAGGCCATGGTTTTTATCTGGAGCACGACCTAAAAATATAGATACCGGCACCAGTTGAAACTGTTTTTCAGGATCATTCTGGATGGTTTTTATTAAATTTTCCAGCTGTCCTTCAAAAATATGGTAGTCGATACGTCTGCGAAATAAGCCGGTTATTTTTTTATTGGCGAGGATCGCCGCACTGGACTGATCTTCACTGTTGGTCATAGCCAAAGGATTAGGTAAGTTACCGCGTTTGATTTCTTCTAACAGAATACTACGGGATACTTTTGAGTCAGCTGATAGGACATATATAAAAGGTTTGGATACATCAATACCCAAGGTGCTCAAATCGTCCGGGCTGTATTCAACCCGGACGCGAAGATAAAGTAATTTACTGCGAATGGACATTGTGTTTGTGCAAAACAGCTATGTAGTTAAACTGTTTTACTGAGAATCTTATGATTCGCTTTTAATAACCCATATGCCATCACGTTTAATCATGGTAACCGGGGCACATAAGGTTTTACCAAAAACTTCGTAGCTAGTAATCATGTTAGCTTCATCACCAACAATTTTAACGTCGCTGACCTCGGCTGAGCGTAAAATTTTATCGCTATCAATGCCGTGTGCTTTTAACATGCCTTTTAAACCTTCAAAAGCGATTGCGCCTGTGTTTAAGGCTTCATCAAAGCTCATGTTTTGTACCGCTTCGGCGGAATCAATATTAACTTTACGACCGGTGGCGACCAATTCGCTAATGCTACTGCGGACTTTGTCTGCGGCAAGTATGTCGTTATCCATAATCCAAGTTACGGTGGCGTCAACAACTTCAGCATTGCTATTACAGCGGCTGGCCAATGGTGTTTTGCCGCTACCTAATTGTGCCGCTATTTGCTCTTTACCGGCCATCAGCATCATCGGCATAAATGCGCGTACTTGGGTCAGTTGTGGCTCAACCATTTTATAAATGTTTTCTTCGGCATTGTCATCATTTAACATAATGATGGCTTGGTTAAACTGGTCTTTTTGTTCTGCCGACATAGGCTTGGACTTATTGGCTTCAAATTCACTGATTAATTCGTTATAGTTATCTTGTGATAATGAATTTTTAACCACCCCTTGTAAATCATTTTTGGCTAAGGCATCTAAGGTCATTAAGAATGCACCATCAGGGGTGTTTTTGTCTAAGCTGCCAAAACCATCAGCGCCGCCTTTTTCGTCACCACCACAGGCAATCACTAAGGTCATTAATAAGGTCAGTATAATGCTATTTTTCAATTTAATTTTCATCATAATATATTTCAGATTTTTACCTCACAGGTGCATACAGGTGAGGCTATGGTCTATTTCAAGTAAAAGGGGTTTATTATCTCTTTTATAAGCGCTTTACACAAGTTTAGTTAGAGTATATAGCGACTTAAGTCTTCATTTTTAGCGAGTTCACCCACTGTTTTATCGACCAATTCCGCATCGATAACATAGTCTTTTCCGGCATTATCAGATGCCACAAAAGCGACTTCGTCCAAGATTTTCTCAAGGACTGTGTGCAAGCGTCTGGCGCCAATGTTTTCCGTGGTTTCATTGACAGAAAAGGAAATTTCTGCAATCCGTTTAATGCCTTCTTTGGTAAATACCAAATCAACATTTTCAGTGCCAATTAAAGCACGGTATTGCTCAGTTAGAGAGTGTCTTGGTTCGGTTAAGATACGTTCAAAATCTTTACTGGTCAAAGCGCGTAATTCAACTCGGATGGGTAGCCGGCCTTGTAATTCAGGAATCAGATCTGAAGGTTTCGATAGATGAAATGCGCCGGAGGCAATAAACAGAATATAATCTGTTTTAATTTGACCGTATTTGGTATTAACCACGGTGCCTTCGATTAAAGGCAATAAATCTCGTTGCACACCCTCTCTGGATACTTGGCCGGAATCACCTAAACCACTGCCTTTGGCTACTTTATCAATCTCATCTAAAAACACGATGCCATTTTGTTCGGCATTTTGTAGTGCCAGATGCTTGATCTCTTCTTCATTGATGAGTTTTTGTGCTTCTTCTTCAATCAGTATAGGGCGTGCGGCTTTAATTGTTAGTTTTTTTGTTTGTTGTTTCTTGCGGCCCATATTTTCAAACATACTTTGTAACTGATCAGTCATTTCTTCCATGCCCGGTGGTCCCATAATATCTACACCGAGGCTTTGTTTGACTCTAATTTCAATTTCTTTGTCTTCTAAATCACCGTTTCGCAAGCGTTGTAAAAATTTCTGCCGAGTGGCATTGTCCCGCTCAGCATCGGTCTCGCCGGGAATGGTGCTGCTGCGCTGTGGCAATAAGTAATCGAGAATACGCTGTTCAGCCGCTGCTTCGGCACTTTTAACCACTTTACGTTTAGCCGCTTCGCGGGTCCGTTTCATCGACGTTTCGACTAAGTCGCGAATTATCGATTCGACGTCTTTGCCGACATAGCCGACTTCCGTGAATTTAGTTGATTCCACTTTGATAAAGGGCGCATCAGCCAACACCGCCAATCGTCGTGCAATCTCTGTTTTGCCAACCCCGGTGGGGCCAATCATTAAGATATTTTTAGGGGTGATTTCTCTGGCCAACTTAGGATCTAACTGCATCCGACGCCAGCGATTACGTAAGGCAATCGCCACTGCGCGCTTGGCTTCATTTTGGCCGATTATGTGTTTGTCCAGCTCCTGGACAATTTCTCTGGGAGTCATGTTTGACATACTAAGGTCTCGTTATATTTTTAATGATTCAATGGTGTGATTATGATTGGTGTAAATGCAGATATCGCCGGCAATATTAAGGGCTTCTTTAACCAGTTTATCGGCTGGTAACTGAGTACTTCTCATCATGGCCATAGCTGCTGCTTGGGCAAAAGGCCCGCCAGAGCCAATGGCAATTAAACCACGCTCCGGCTCAATCACATCACCATTGCCGGAAATGATTAAAGAGGTGGTTTTGTCTGCTACGGCCAACAGCGCTTCTAAGCGCCCTAAGCGTCGATCTGTACGCCATTCCTTGGCCATTTCTACAGCAGAACGAACCAGATGGCCGCTGTGTTTTTCCAATTTGGCTTCAAATACTTCAAATAAAGTAAAGGCGTCAGCTGTGGCACCGGCAAAACCGGCTAAAACCTGATCGTTATATAGACGTCTTATCTTACGGGCGTTGGCTTTCATTATGGTATTACCTAAAGTAACTTGACCGTCGCCGCCGATGACCACTTGCTTGTCGTCACGATAACTGACAATGGTGGTGCCGCGGTAATTGTGCATGGATTCTTTCATAAAAAAGGCTAGATTAAGGTACTCATGAAATGGGTTGTTACGACTAAAATTCAAGCCATTTTTTATTCGGGCTATTTTTAGCCTATGTGAATCGTGGGCTATGTGATCAATTTGGATAGTGACCAATGGCAGTTTTTCTCAACTGGTTAACTCACGTATAATAATGCCATGAAATTAAATTCTAAAACCGTATTGGCTGTGGTGTTACTGGCTTTTGGCTTGTTGCTGCTGTTACTGCTGTTGGTGTTGGCGGAAAAACTGCTCAGCATTTGGCATTATTTGCAACAAGCGCCATTGTGGCTGTTGGTGGTATATGTCACGTTATTAGTCGCAGTGGCATTTTTGCCGGTCTGGCTTTGGTTAAAATTAACTCGATCGAGTACTGATGCTGTACCACGGCAGCCGGTGGTAGATGAGGATTCATTAGATGAGGCGGTGCAAAGCGCTGCCCGGCGCGGTGTAGATATCACGCCGGTGCAAGCTGAATTGGATGAACTGCACCGGCGTCGTAGCAGTCAATTATTTTACATCAGTTTATTTGGCCAGGCTTCCAGTGGTAAATCGTCTTTAGTGCAAGCTTTGATTCCAGCAGCTGAAACTGCAGTGGATGTGGTAAAAGGCACCACTGTAGATTTGCTGCGGTATCGTTATGAACAATTGGAAATTACTGACTTACCTGGTTTTGATGCGGTTAACCAAGCACAGTTAGCAGAAATGGCATTGCAAGAAAGCCAGCGGGCGCATGTGGTGGTGTTTTTATTAAGTGGTGATTTCTCACGCACTGAGATGGAATTGTTTAAAATGTTACAAGATTGGCGTAAACCGATGGTGATTGCCTTAAATAAATCAGATCAATACAGCCAAGATGAGTTGCATCAATTACAGCAAGCCATCAATGCCAAAACCAAACACCAGTATCCGGTCGTCATTATTAATACCGGTGGCAGTCAGACCGTTATTAAAGAGGACAAAGAGGGGTTTCAGCAAAGCCAAATGGTGCTGCAAAAGCCTAACATTAAGCCATTGCTTAGTGCGATTGAGCAGGTTATTAAAGCCGATGCGGAAAGTTTACACCGATTTCGTGATGCGGGTATTTTGTTGTTGGCAGATCAAAAATTGAAACAAGCTAACGAGTCACATAATCGAATGCTGGCGGAGCGTACTATTGAACGACACACCAAACGAGCGATGGTTGGCGCCATGGCTTCGATTGCGCCGGGCTCTGATATTATTATTCAAGGTGCCATTGGCAGCCAATTGGTGAAAGAATTATGTCAGTTGTACGAAGTGCCGGTGAAGCAGTTACAAATTGATGAAATACTCAGGTCGACAGGCGGTAAACTGAGAACCTCCACTTCCATGGTTTTAGCTGTGGCCGGTAACGCCTTTAAGGCATTTCCGGGTGTCGGTACTGCCGCTGGTGGGTTATTGCATGCGGTGGCCTATGGGCTTATTTTTAATGCTTTGGGTCGCGCGGTGATGGCCACTGTGACCACCACCGGCGAATTGGATGCCGCTCAAACTAAACGAACTTTTGAGGAAAACTTACTTGGACCTTCTGAACAAATGGCAAAAAATTTGGCGCAAATGGCGCTCTCCATCCGACAGCAAAAACAAACAGCAAGCCACAACTGAAACAGCCACTGTCAAAAATGACAATAGTGTAGGTCAAGTTACCGGGGAGATGCGTAAACTGTCGGCGGAACAGCAGGTGGCTGATAGTTTAAGACATTTGCTTGAGGACCCTAAAATCCCCGCGACAGTACGCGCTCAGCTGACCACTGAATATAATCAGTTACGGCAATTGATTGCCAAATTGGATAACAGTTCGGTACATATTGTTGCTTTTGGTAAAGTCAGTACCGGCAAGTCATCAATTCTTAATGCCCTCAGTGGTGAACAACATTTTAAAGTTAGTCCACTGCATGGTGAGACCAAACACAGCCATCATTTGGACTGGCCAAGCTTTCAACAGCAGTCGGTGGTCTTAATTGATACTCCGGGCACCGATGAATATGAAGGGGAAGAGCGGGAAGCAATGGCACGCCAAGCGGCCGCCATGGCTGATGTCTTATTATTTGTCTTAGATGGTGATGTTAGTGCCTCGGAACAGCAACAGTTGCAAGCGATTAGTAATCCCCACCGGGTGGTTATTGTGGTGCTTAATAAAGCCGATTTATACCAGCCCGAGGAGTTGGCTAGATTACAGTCATCGATTGCTGAGAAGTTAGCGGGTCTTTACAGTGCGTTAGTGACAGTAAGTGCGCGGCCACGAGCAATAACGGTGGTGAAAGAAATGACTGATGGTGAAGAGCAGACAACCATTCACCAGCCGCCAGCGGATGTGACGGCTTTAAAAGACAGTATCTGGCAGTTGTTGGAAAAAGAGGGCAAAACCTTAACTGCTTTGAATGCCGGAATATTTGCCGGACGGATCAGCGACACCATCGCTGAACGGATGTTGGAGGTTCGCAGTCAAGCCGCGCAAAAAATAATTCGCACGTATTGCATCGCTAAAGGTGTGGGTGTGGCTTTTAATCCCATTCCTGTGGCCGACTTATTGGTGGCAGCGAGTTTAGATGTGGCGATGGTTAGGCAGTTATCAAAACTTTATGGCTTACCCTTGAGTAAGGCCGATGCAGCGCGATTAACGGCCACTATTATGGCCCAGTTGGCAGTTCTGATGGGGGCAGTCTGGGGGGTTAATTTATTGTCATCGGCGTTAAAAACAGTTAGTGTTGGCCTGTCAACCACCCTCACGGCAGGTGCGCAAGGCACATTGGCCTATTATGCCACTTATCTGGTGGGACAAATTGCCGGGCGCTATTTTGTGCAGGGGTATTCTTGGGGGGCAGATGGTCCAAAAAAAGTGGCGCGATCTATTTTGGATGATTTGGACCGTGATTCGGTGTTGCTGGAAGCCAAATCCCACATTGTCAGCCTGCTTAAAAGTCGTGACAAAGCTAAATAGTCGGAATGATTCGCATGCATGAATGAAGTCATTTATTTGTAATATCTCAGCTCTTGGCTATGAAAAAACATTAAAATCTTGTAAAATTGCGCCAATTTAATAGATAGATTTTTGACTCTCATACACATTCTGGGGAATGTGATAGCAGAGTTTTATCACATTAGGGGTTAATTCAATGACTGATAGTGTCAACAAAAGCCGCCGCAATTTATTAATTGGTACTTCTGCAGTCGGTGCTATTGGTGCCGGTTTTGCAGCTGTTCCATTTATAAAATCATGGCTGCCATCGGAACGGGCTAAAGCTGCCGGCAGTCCGGTTAAAGCAGATTATTCTAAAATTGAACCGGGTCAAATGCTCAATGTACTTTGGCGTGGCCAACCGGTGTTTTTGGTTAATCGTACCGAAAAGCAAATGGCGGTGTTAGATTCTTTAACGGAAAAATTAAAAGATCCGCAATCAGAAACCAGTATTCAGCCGGATTACATTGATGGGATTAAGCGATCTCGTAAAGAGAACTTGCTGGTAGTTATCGGTATTTGTACTCATTTAGGCTGTTCGCCAAAATATTACCCTGATTTGGAACCTCAATCATTTGACAGTGAATGGCAGGGTGGCTTTTATTGTCCTTGTCATAATTCGCGATTCGATATTTCCGGACGGGTTTATAAGGGTTCGCCGGCGAGTCGAAACTTAGATATTCCACCCTATACATTTTTAGATGAAAATATCATTGAAATTGGTACTGATGGAGGCGCTGTCTGATGGGTAAAATAGCGAGTTCACGAACTAAAAAGAGTAACGGCCTTATGGATTGGTTTAACCAACGGTTGCCGGTAACTCAATTCTATAAAGATCATTTATCCGAATATTACGCACCGAAGAATTTTAATTTCTGGTACTTTTTCGGCTCTTTAGCTTTATTGGTACTAGTTAACCAAATTGTCACCGGTATTTGGCTAACTATGCATTATAAACCGGATGCTGCACAAGCCTTTGGTATGGTTGAATACATCATGCGTGATGTGCCATGGGGTTGGTTAATTCGATATTTGCATACCACCGGTGCCTCGGCTTTCTTCGTTGTTATTTACCTCCATATGTTCCGTGGTTTATTGTACGGTTCTTATAAAAAACCACGCGAGCTGATATGGGTATTTGGCATGGTTCTTTATTTGGCACTGATGGCTGAAGCTTTCATGGGTTATGTTTTACCTTGGGGTAACATGTCCTACTGGGGTGCTAAAGTGATTACACAGTTATTTTCCGCCGTTCCTTATTTTGGAGATTCTTTGGTTGAATGGGTTCGGGGTGATTACCTGATTTCCGATGCCACCTTGAATCGTTTCTTTGCTTTACATGTGATTGCCTTACCATTAGTTATTGTGATTTTGGTGGTACTTCATATTGCTGCTCTACACACTGTCGGTTCGAACAACCCTGAAGGTGTGGATATCAAAAAACACAAAGATGAAAATGGTGTACCCTTAGACGGTATTCCGTTTCATCCATACTACACTGTTAAAGATATTTTCGGTGTGGCAATGTTTTTATTCATATTCCTATTTATCGTATTTGTCAAACCGGACATGGGTGGCTTGTTCTTAGAGCATGATAACTTTGTACCCGCCAATCCGTCTTCGACACCGGATCATATTAAACCGGTTTGGTATTTCACGCCATTTTATGCCATGTTGCGAGCGGTTCCGGATATGCAAATGGGTGCCTTAGTTATGGCCTTAGCTATTGTGGTCTTGTTTTTCTTGCCTTGGTTGGATCGGTCGCCGGTTAAATCCATTCGCTACCGACGTTGGCCGTATAAAATAATGTTGAGTTTGTTTGCGATTACCTTTGTGATACTGGGCTGGTTAGGTATGCAATCGGGCAGTGAGTTACAGAAGATGGTGACACAAATTCTCACCGGCTTTTATTTCTTCTATTTTATTTGGCTGTTTTTTTACAGTCGCAATGAGACCTATCATGAAGTCCCAGAGAGGATAGAAAAATGATGAAAAAATCGCTACTATTTTTGTTGTGTATGACCATTCCAATGGTGGCCTCTGCTGCCGGTGGAGCCTATATTACGGAGCCTGCAAATACCAATATAAAATCCAAGTCTTCGTTGCAGAAGGGTGCTAAGACCTACATGAATTATTGTTTGGCTTGTCACACCATGGCTTTTCAACGGTATAATCGGGTGGCCGCGGATTTAGGATTAACCGAAGATGAAATGATGCAGTCTTTGGTCCTAACGGATGCTAAATTTGCCGACAAAATGACCAATAATATGACCATTGAGCAAGGAACCAAATGGTTCGGTGCAGCACCTCCGGATTTATCCGTCAATGCTAAAGCCCGTGGTGTGGATTGGTTGTACAATTACTTAATTAACTTTTATGTTGATCCAACTCGCCCCAGTGGCTGGAATAATTTAACTTTCCCCAATGCCTCTATGCCACATGTTCTGTGGGAGCTACAAGGTATTCGAGAAGCAAAATTTGAAACCCATACTGATGATGCAGGTGACGATCACAGGGAGTTTGTTGGTTTTGAAACCATTGAAGAAGGCCTCATGAGCGAAGCCGAATATAAAGACTTGGTGCGTGATTTAGTTAATTTTATGGACTACTCTGCGGAGCCGGCCCAATTAATTAGAATGGCGTATGCACCTTGGGTATTACTGTTCATGGCCTTTTTTACCTTTATCGCTTATTTGCTGAAAGTTAACTATTTCAAGGATATCCACTGACCCGCGAAAGGGGTGTGACTTAACAAAATCAGCAAAATTTGATAAAATCAAGGGCTTTTCGTGGTTTTGTAAATCACTAAAAGCCCTTTTTGCATATAATTATAAGGAGAAAGCAGGTGTCAACTATTGAGCGTGGTCGATCGATCATTACTATCTATTCAGAAAAAGAAGCTTTTGATTCACACAGAATTCGTTATTTACTGGCAACCAAGAATATTAATTGCAAAATTATCACAGTTGATAAAAACCATCCACCGGAAGAGTTGGTAGCCCATAATTCGGATTTGGAACTGCCGCATTTAGTGGACCGGGACATGAATGTTTTTGGCGTACAAGTAATTACTGAGTACCTCGATGAACGCTATCCACATCCGCCATTATTACCACCGGACCCGATGACCCGTGCGCGGTTGCGATTTACAGTTCACCGTTTAGAGCATGGTTGGTTTACCTATGTTGATAAAATTGAAAACAATAGCGGCAAGAAAAAGACCGATGCCATCAAAGAACTAACCGAAGAACTGTCAGCGGCCGGCCCATTATTTGCCCAGCAGGAGTATTTCTTACATGATGACATGACCTTGGTTGATACCAATCTGGTGCCTTTTTTATGGCGTTTGGAATATTATGGTGTTGATTGGCAAGCGCTGCCAAATGAGCTGCGTAAATATGCCCATCGAATGTTTAAAAGCAATGCCTTTAGAACCAGTATCACTGAAACAGAACGAGAATTTCGCTTTGATTTTTGATGCAAACATGACGCCGGTGAAACCGTACCTGATTAAAGCCATTTACGATTGGATTAGTGATAATAATCTGACACCTTTGGTGGTGGTTAATGTTGATGTGGCGGGTGTAAAAGTCCCGCCTGCAGCAATAGAAGACGGAAAGGTTGTTTTAAATGTCTCGATGACAGCTACTCAAGGATTGGATATGAGTGATGATGTTATTTCATTTAGTGCTCGGTTTTCGGGTCGGCCTCATATGGTTGTGTTGCCGATGGCTGCTGTGACGGCTATTTATGTCAGAGAAAACAGTAAAGGCATGATGTTTGATGTTGATGAAACAGAACAACCATCTTCTGAGGAATCAGCCGCTGATCAAACACCGAAAAAAGCAGATAAAAAATCCAAGCACAATGATAAACCTCATCTAAAACTAGTTGATTAATTATGCAAGAACCGACACCGGCAGAGAGTGGTAACGACATAACACAGTTAGTTGACGGCTTTGGAGCCTACTTACCTGAAACCTGGCTGCCCCACTGGGATAAAGTACAGAACTTTCCAATGTTAAGTTTTGTGCTGATTACCATTCTTGGCTACATTATTGCCAAGATTGTTAAGTTTATTTTCACCAAAAGCTTTACCCAGCTAACAAAATTTACTAAAAGTGACGTGGATGATCAGCTGGTGGGGTATTTAAGACGCCCTATTTTCCTGACAGTTTTCTTTATATTCTTAAGTATAGCGATAAAAACCATCGGTTTAAGTGTCGGCTGGGAACAGGGGCTAATTCGCTTTCTGGCATCAGTATTGGTGTTAATGTGGATGTTCCGTGGCTTTAAAGTACTCAGTTTATTGCTTAACAGTGTTTCAAAATTTACCCATAAATACGAAATCATCCAACCCAAAACCATACCCTTATTTGATTTGGTTGGTAAATTATTGTTAATTGGTTTGGGCTCCTATATTTTACTGATTTTATGGGGAATTAATCCCACAGCATGGCTGGCTTCTGCCGGTGTCATTGGTATTGCGGTCGGTTTTGCGGCTAAAGACACCTTGGCTAATTTATTTTCAGGTTTTTTTATTATTGCCGATACGCCCTATAAGGTAGGTGATTACGTTAATTTAGACTCCGGTGAGCGTGGTATGGTAACCCAGGTTGGCATGCGTTCTACTCGGTTATTAACCCGCGATGACATTGAAATTACCATTCCCAATAATGTTATCGGCAATGCCAAAATAGTTAATGAAAGTGGTGGACGTTGGGTAAAAAGCCGAATAAGAATACCGGTTGGGGTGGCTTATGGTGCGGATGTTCGTCAGGTTTGTAAAGTACTTATGGACTGTGCAGTAAACCACAAAGAAGTTCTCGATGATCCCGATCCGAGAGTAAGAATGCGTGGTTTTGGAGCGTCTTCACTGGATTTTGAGTTGCTGTGTTGGATTGCTGAGCCGGTGTTACGTGGCCGAATTCGCCATGAACTTTTTATGGATATTTACGAAGCTTTAAATACAGCCGGCATTGAAATTCCCTTTAGTCAGCATGACTTATATATTAAGGAGTTTCCACAAACCATTGTGCCAAAAATCAGTAAAGACTGAGAATCAAGATGTCTTCTGCCAATCAGCGATTGTTGGAAAACATGCGCACCGGATTACGACGGGTTGACTATTTTCGACTAAGTCGTGAGTTAAACCGCGTTAAGAATAATCCCAAATATCAACAAAAAATCTTAACGGACATAGAGCAAGCCCACCAGCAATTTAAACAACGTAATCAGCAACGCCCAACCGTAAACCTCGCACCGGATTTACCGGTCTCAGAGCAAGCTGATGTCATCCGAAAAACCATTTCAGCGAATCAAGTTACCATCATTGCCGGTGAAACCGGTTCCGGTAAAACCACCCAAATTCCGAAAATATGTTTACAAGCCGGTCTTGGCAAGTATGGTGAAATTGCCTGTACCCAGCCCCGTCGAATTGCCGCTAAATCCGTTTCAGCACGGGTTGCTGAAGAATTAAAAGTAACCTTAGGAAAGGAAGTGGGTTATCAGGTTCGTTTTGATGAAAAGTTTGATAGCGATGGCTACATTCGGTTTATGACCGACGGTATTCTATTGCAACAAACTTTAAACGATCGCTGGCTAAACCAGTACGATACCATCATCATTGATGAAGCCCATGAGCGCAGTCTCAATATCGATTTTTTATTAGGGTTTATTAAAAAATTATTACTTAAAAGGGATGATTTAAAAGTCATTATCACCTCCGCCACCATCGATACCGATAAGTTCAGTGCCCATTTTAATAATGCCCCCATTATTAATGTCTCTGGTCGTTCATATCCGGTAACAACTTATTATCGACCTATAGACGAACAAGGAATTGATGTTACCGAAGGCATTGTGCGAGCGGTGGATGAAATTTATAAGCAACATAAGACCGGTGATGTCTTAATATTTTTGCCGGGAGAACGGGAAATCAATGAGGCAGCTGAGCGGTTACAGAAAAAACACTTACCGCATACGGAAATACTGCCTTTATACGCGCGGCTTTCAGCAGCACAACAAATGGCCATTTTTAGGCCCGGTGATAAAAGGCGTATAATAATCAGCACCAATGTTGCAGAAACCTCTTTAACGGTGCCGCGCATTCATTTTGTCATCGATAGTGGCTTAGCGCGTATCAGTCGCTATTCAGCGCGCAGTAAAATCCAAGGTTTACAAGTTGAACCGATAGCCCAAGACAGCGCCAATCAACGACAAGGGCGTTGTGGCCGAATTGCGGCCGGTTATTGTTATCGTTTGTTCAGCGAAACGGATTATGAGTCACGGCCGGAACATACCGATGCAGAAATTTTGAGAACCTCATTGGCTGCGGTTATTTTACAAACACTGGTACTTGATTTAGGTGATTTAGAAGATTTCCCTTTTATTGACAGCCCGGATTTTAAACAAATTGCTGATGGCTATCAGCTACTCCAAGAGTTACAAGCCATCGATGAAGGTCGACAATTAACAGATATTGGACGAACCATGGCTTATTTGCCCATCGATGTGCAATTAGCACGGATTTTAATTGCCGCGGATAAACTGGGTTGCTTGCATGAAATACTTATCATGGTATCTATGTTGTCGGTACAAGACCCCAGAGAACGTCCTTTGGACTGGGCACAAGCAGCAGATAAGGCCCACCAAGCATTTCTCGATGAAGACTCTGACTTCAGTTCTGTATTGCATTTATGGCATGGTTTAGCGGAAAAACGGAAACAATTAAAAAACAAAGGTTTTAGAGAGTGGTGTCGAAAAAACTATATAAGTATTAAAAAGTACATGGAATGGAAAGATGTGCACCGTCAGTTATCGACCCTTGTCAAACAACAAAGTATGCGCATCAATCAAGGCGATTCCTCGAGTGACAGTCAACATCAAGCTTTACTGAGTGGCTTTATTTCCCATGTTGGCATGCATCATATGGATCAAATGTATTTAGGCACCCGAAATAAAAAGTTTATGATCTTTCCGGGTTCCGGGTTATTTAATCGCCATCCTAAATGGTTAGTCGCTGCTGAGATTGTTCACACCAGCCAAGTTTTTGCTCGGATGGTGGCGCAAGTGAGCGTTGAGCAAATTAGTGCCGCCGGTGCCCACTTGATTAAGCACAGTTACTTCGATCCCTTTTGGTCAAAGAAGCAAGGTTCGGTCATGGGCTTTCAACGCAGTACCTTGCTGGGTCTGACTTTGGTTGAAAAACGTCAAATTCATTACGGTCCGCATGACCCTGAAACCGCTCGTACATTATTTATTGAAAACGGCTTGGTTGGACGACAGCTTAATACCCGTTTAAAGTTTTATCATCACAACCTAAAACTGATGGAATCCATTGAGGCTGAAGAGGATCGCCATCGTAAAAAGGATTTACTGTTAGAGCCCGCTGAAATTATTGCCCTGTATGAAGCGGTCATTCCGGAAGGAATCTACAGTGAACCTCAACTTAAAAAATGGGTTCAAAAAAATGGTGATAGTGCCTTACGTTTTCACATGGATGACTTCTATCGACAGCAGGCACAAACCCCCAGAGAACAACAGTTTCCGGAACAGCTTAAAATCCGTCAGCTTAGTATACCGTTAAGTTATGTTTTCGCTCCAGAACAACCCGACGATGGGGTCACGGCTACGATTATGTTGCCTTGGTTAAATGCCTTAAATGCCAATGATTTTGAATATTTAGTCCCGGGATTATTGCCTGAAAAAGTAGTGGCGTTAATTAAAGGCTTATCCAAGAGTTTGCGTCGGGGTTTAATTCCTGTGAACCACTATGCCGATATCATCAGTGATGCCTTAGAACCGGAATTAGATTTTTATCAGCAATTAGTGGCCATAGTGAGACAGAAAAATGGCTTAGAAACCACTGTAGATGATTGGTTGGCGGTACAATTACCGGCACATTTAAAATTTCGCTTTGAAGTTCTCGACGGTCAAGAAAAATTAATTTATGAAGGTCGTGATTTTAATGCCATCATGGAACAGTGCAGTCGTGCTGCCAATAAAAGTTTCCAAAAAACCGCCGGTAAAAATAAACAACTGAATGGTGCCACTGATTGGGTATTTGGTGAACTACAACAAATGATTACCTTGGAAAACGGATTACCGGCATATCCGGCGGTGATAGACCAACAAACGGCGGTGGGTTTACGTTATTTTGAAACCCAAGTGCAGGCTTTGGCTGTTCACCAGCAAGGCATAAAACGATTGATTGCATTGAAGTACCCAAAAATCATTAAAAGCTGCGAAAAGCTGCATGTGGATTTAAAAGCAGCTTTGGCTTGGCAGCATTTAGGCACAGAAACCAGTTTAGCCGAAGCAGTGATAGATGCCCGTTTAGACGCTTTAATCTCACAGTTTGCTTTTATCAATAATCAGCAGTCTTTCGATGGCTTAGCCGAACATCTGAAAAGTAAGCTCTATACCAGCGTCCATCAATGGCTGCAGTTGCTAAATCCGCTGATAAAACAATGGTATGAGGTATGGCAAGAAATTGAACGACTCAGCGATCAACTTGATGAGGATAGCTACAATGATATGATTGAACAGCTCGACGACCTGATTTATGACGGTTTCTTACAGGTGGCAAGTGAAGCTGATTTAGGTAACTATGCACGTTACCTGACCGGCTTGCGTTTTCGACTCGAAACGGCTCTACATTCGCCACAAAAAGAACACGATAAATTAATGGAACTACAAACCATTAACCAACCCTTTCAATCACTGTGTGAAACGGCCGAGGTCTTTGCTGAAAGTCATCAAGCCTTTTTAATGCTGCTACAAGAATACCGCGTCTCCTTATTTGCCCAACATCTGGGCACTCAGCAAAAAGTATCCGCCAAACGCCTAAAGCAGGCTTTTAAAAGCTTGTTTTGAATTAGTCATTTTAGTTTAATAGGCCTTATTATAGAGAATGCTTTATAGGGAAGGCCGTCACAACCTGATACCACGTTTATGGGCATAAATATAGGTAGTCCCCGACTTCCTGTTCATATAGTGGAATATCCGAGGCTTCGAACAAGTTCCTGAGCCTTAATTAACAGGTATACGGCTACAATTGTTTTAACAACTCAATTAATTGGCTGACTTCTTCCGGGGTGTTGTAGTGTGCGAGTGATACCCGAACCACACCGTGTTGGGTGCGTAAGCCCAGGGCATCAATTAAAGCCACGGCGTAGAAATCACCGTAACGGATGCCGATTTTGTGCTTATCGATGGCTTTAACAAGTCGACGACTGTCGATACGGTCATGGACAAAAGAAACGGTTGCTACTCGAAGGTCTTGGTCGGCATGGTCTTCACCGATAACAGTGATATTGGGGTGATTTTTCAAAAAGCACATTAGTGGCTTTAGTAAATTTTCTTCATGGTTAGCGATGGCCTGAAATGCATCAGTCATGGCAGCACGAAGATCCTGCCCATCACATTCTACAGCTAAAAAACGGCCCAAACTCTGTAGATAGTTTATGGCGCCGTGAATACCACAAATTAATTCGTAATTGACATTACCGGGTTCAAATTTGGCCGTGGTTTTGTCAATAAAGTGATGATTAATACCGGGTAACTTTTTAAGCTGGCTTTGTTTCCCGTATAAAACCGCCTGATGGGGGCCGAAGGTTTTATAGCTACTAAAAAAATAATAATCGACATCCCACTTTTGCACATCGAGCATGCGGTGGGGGGCATAGGCCACACCGTCGACACAGATGGCCGCATCTTGCTGATGCATGATTTCGGCCCATTGTTGAATTGGATTTATGCTGCCGTAAATGTTCGAAACATGGGTGCAACATAGTAATCGGGTTTTATTGGTGATTAAGGCTTTTAGTGCGGATAGTTCGAGTTCGTGGGATTGTGGATTAACTTGCCAAACTTTAATCACGATGCCTTGCTGTGCTAGATCCAACCAACAACTGCGATTGGCTTCGTGATCGACATTGGTAATAATCACTTCATCACCCGCTTGCCAGGTTTTTGCCAGTTGCAGACTCAACAACCGCACCAGCAATGTACTGGAAGCACCTACAATCACTTCATCACTGTGGGCCGCGTTGAGCCATTGGGCGATGGCATTACGGGCCGCGTTCACTCGTTCAGTGGCGGTCACTGAGTTGGCATAATCGGCACCGAGTTGCACATGGCAATCTTGGTAAAAGTTAACAATGGCATTGATGCTGGCTTGGGCGATTTGTGAGCCACCGGCATTATCCATAAAAATCATCTCTTGATCTAAGCCTGGAAATTGTTTTCTGGCAAACTTTAGCAGTGACATGTGATTTATCTTGGATTAAATAAATCAGTTTAACGTAATTTGAGTAGGGATTCCCATCACTTTTTTGAGTTCAGTTTTGTAGCGATTTTAAGGGTATATATTATCCACTAATCTGGGTAAGGCAAAGGCAATCAAATGAACTTTGAATTACATCCTGAAAGCCAAATTAATCGATAAGAAAGGCACTGTTGGATATAAAAATAATGGTTTTAATTGACCTGCTTGAAAATCCTAAACGAACCATTTAAAAATGCATTGGCACTAGATGGAATTATCTAAGTTATTGAATAAAATAATAAATATTAAAAGTTTAAGGTTATATTTACATTGATTTAACGTGACTTTGTTAATCTGTAGGGACTTAAAAAGGAGAGATAAACCATGAAAAAAACTAAAAAAAAGATAAAATTACAGCTGTTAATTCTTACAATTTTGGGATTGATCTCATTCACCACCTTACAGGCTCAGCCGGTGACGGTAGTAAGCGAAGGACTGATATCCGCCAATTATTTTACTGCCATTATTACTGGAGTTATCTTGGCTTTAGCCATTCAATTTGTGCTGACAGCTCTGTCGGTCGCTCTTGGTATCTCAGCGATTGGTGATATTCGCACGCGTTATGTAAAATCTACGCTAGATGTTTCACCTGACCATAATGAAGAGCGCAACATAAACAGTGATGATTTTGGCCAAGACATGCATCTTGGCATCAAAGTCACCAGCGGTTTTGGCTTGTGGAGTGTTTTAACCACGTGTATTGCTTTATTTGTTGGTACGGCCTTGGCTATCAATTTAAGCGTTATCCAAACACCGATTACTGCAGTGGTTATGGCATTAGTAATTTGGGCAGTCTTTTTCTTATTGTTATTTTACTTGGAAACCAAAGTGGCCGGTACCATCGTCGGTAATTTAATCAGTACCGTGACGGCCGGTATTAAAAGTTCAAGTAAAGCGGTGGCCGGTCTATTCGAACCTTCTGAAGAAAAGAAATTAGATCATTTAATTGGTCATACCTTAGCCACCGTAAAAGATGAATTTAACAGTCAATTCGATATCCAACAAGTAGGTCGTAAAGTGAGCGAGTTTGCAGAACGTCTTGATCGCAAGGTGCCTGATTATGAAGACTTGCGAAAGGACATTAACAATATGGTGAAAACCTCACGCACCCGTGATCACAGCGCCATGTGGATGGCTGTTCAACAAGTGCTGAGTCAAGCGATTAAAAACCAAGATCAAATAAGCGATGAAGATGCCAAGAAAAAGGCTGAACAATTACGTACTCTTTTAGCTGAACTGAAAGAGAGTTACAGCCAAGGTGATACCACCTTAGAAGGCATTAAATATGTGGTGGCTAACTTATCGAATCAAGAAAAAGCAGATGTGGATGCGAGATTACAATCGTTTCGGGAAAAATTGGCAGAAGCCACACCTGAACGCTTCTCAAAAAAGCAATTACAACAAGATTTAGATGAAATACTTAATCACCCCAATACCCTCAGTACCATTATTGCCAATAAATTTGAAGGCGTAAATCGAGAATCAATTATTGCTGCTTTGGATAACAATACCCGGTTAGAAAAAGATCAGCTGGATCAGTATGCAGATAGCATAGAGTCAGGTATTGAGCGGATCGTTGCTGAATTTGATAAAGACAATGAAAATCGTTTGAGTAAACGGATGGAAGCCAAAGTGGCGGGATTTTTAAACCGTACTGAGCGAGATGAGTTGGTGTATGCAGACCTAAAACAAGATGTCATTGATATGATTGATGAGCCTCGTCAAAGTCTTGATGTGTTTCGTAATCGTGTGCAGCAGTTTGATGCAGATACAGCGCGAGCCTTAATAACCAATAATCGTTATATTGATGATGAGCACATTGATAATGTGGTGCAATCCATCGAGGATGCGAAAAAGTATCTTGAAAATAAATTACACAGCATGGACAAAAAAGTTCGTCAAAGTGTTAAAAACATGCAACGAAAAGCCGTTATTAAAGCGGAAAACACCCGTAAATTAGCAGCGGTTGCTGCCTGGTGGTTGGTCGCTTCTGCAGTCTTGTCAGCCGGTGCGGCGGTATTGGCAACGCTGGTTATTTTATAAATATAAAATATTATGTGACAAAAAAACCGGTTTCTAAAAACCGGTTTTTTTGTGGCTAATTTGTTTGTTCGTCATCACTTTTCTTGTGCCGCTAAAAAAGCCATAATACGTTCGGCTACAGCCTTGGCTTCAGTCATATGTAAATGATGGTTACCTTTCAACCGATCAATTTGTTGTGGGTTTAGGGCTTTGATACGGGCATCAAGTGCCGGATAATCCATGGCATAGCTGAGGGGTTCAGCAACAATCAATTGTGTGGGTACCTTAATGGCGCTTAAAAATTCCTGAATTTGCTCTTCCGATAAACGTACTAAACTTTCTAAACGCAGTCGTTTGTCTGTTCGCCAATTAAAGCCTTGTAAGGTTCGATTAAGGCCTCGGGCGACCAGAGGTCTTAAAACTTCTGTAGCCATCGGTGTGGCTTTTTGCCGGGCTTTTATAGCGTGTTCTACGGTGGGATAAAATCGCTGATGTTCTAAACTGTGGTTTTGCCAGGAATCCAAGCCCTGACGTAAAACAGTCGTGGCTGTGCCCGGCAGATAGGGTGGAATGGCGCCTAAATTTTCAATCAGAATCAACTGTTCGATGGCTTCGGGATAGGCCGCCGTGTACATTGAAGCGATGGCCGCACCCATAGAGTGGGTCAATAAAATTAACGGCTGGGTTAATTGCTCAATGATTTCCTGTAAATCCAGCACATAGTCAATAAAAGCATAACTGTGGCCGGCCGCGCGGTGATGCGATAAGCCGTGTCCCGGGAAATCGATGGCAATAATATGGTAATCATGCTCTGCCAAAAGTGGGGCTAATTGGCAAAAACTGGCCGCATTATCGAGCCAGCCGTGTAAGGCCAGTATCAAGCGACTATTGCCGGCGCCCCATTCTAATGCGGCAATCTCACCGGCACGGGTAGTAAATGTTAAATTGGTGGGTTGTTGATTCATATTATAAGTAACAGTATAGCGGCTAACAGCAGTCGGTAGAACATAAACCAGATAAAATCAATGCGTTTAATGAACTTCATGAATATTGAAATACTAAGCCATGAAAAAATAAAGCTTAGGCTTAAAACGATTAAAATGTCCTTGCTTTGAATTGTTTGTGGAGCCTGTAGCCATTTAAGACCACCATAAGCAGTGGCCATTAATATGGTCGGAATAGCCAAAAGAAATGAAAACCGCGCGGCTTGCTCCTTTGATAAGCCCAAAGCCATACCGGCGGTAAGGGTGACGCCGGATCGTGAGGCGCCCGGGATTAATGCCAGACATTGAGCCAGGCCAATTATTAAGGTGTTTTTAAACGTTAATTGGACGTCTGCTGCTGCCCGCTGGCTGAGCCACAGAAGAACACCGAAAAAAGCGGAAGCCAAAGCAATCACTGTGAGTGAACGCCCCCATAACGAAACTTGGTCGGCCAACAACAAGCCGGTTAGGGCAATGGGGATGGTGGCGATGGTAATCTGTACTAACAATGTGTTTTGTCGGCCACTTATAAGCTCTAATAACTCACGTCGAAAGTAAATCATGACGGCCAGCAAAGACCCTAAATGAGCGGCAATATCGATAACCAATCCTTGGTCTTGCCATTCACCCAGTTTGCCCACCAGAATTAAATGTGCTGATGAAGAAACTGGTAAGAATTCAGTCAGTCCCTGAATTAAGCTGAGTATAAGTCCGTGCCAAAAATCACCCATCATCAGCTCGGTTGAATATGGGCACGGTAGTTTTTCCAATGACCGTTTGGCAGTAATAACTGATCCAACGGTGATTGAATTTGTGCATCATAACTGTTCAGGGGTTGCTTAAATAATTCGGATAATTGTGAACTGAGAGTCTTTTCATTGGCCATTAAATCATCGATATCGAGTAATTGAATATTTGGATTCATGGCAATCATTTGGTTTTTAACAGCTGTAAAGTCACTGGATTTAAATTGAGAGTTCATAAAAACCTGTTGATGCAATTGACGATCAGCAAAATTTCGATCTAATAACAATACCTTGGCATGGGGAAAAACCCGCTTTACCAATGCCATATTAAGCACCGTGAAAGGCAAAAAGTCCACGCAAACACCCTGTTTATGGATGACATTTAAGTGCTGGCGGTATTTTCGTCGTAACAGATGGCGGCGTTCTTTAATTAAACTTTCAATATCCTCAAGTCGCCACTGACGACTAAACAAATCACTGCGCGCAGAAGAGCTAAAGCGATCAATTAAGGGTGTGATATCTTGTTGATTTAACCAGTCTACAAAAGTATGGTGCCCGGTTGCTGTATCTGAAAATGCGAAAATAAGTTCATTATTTGCTGGTTCTGTGGGCCATTTCTGCACTATTTTTTCTTCCTCTTTGTTTAACAGTGAAACCACGTCTGGTGAGGTCCGATGCTGTTGGGTAAAGTGTGTCCATGCGTCTTCAAAGTTTTGATTGGCATCATGGATTAAACCGCTTTGTAAGTGAAAATCATCATGCCATTCAGCCAGTTCCGGATTATCCAAACCAACTTTTAAAGTGGCAAGCGCTTGATCAAATTGCTGTAAGTGAACCAGGGCATGGGCTTTAATGAGTATAGCGTCAGAATTGTTATTATCAATCGCCTGCAGTTTATTGGCAGTTGCTATCGCTTCATCCCATTGTTGTAACCGGAAGTAAGCGATTTGCAATTGATTTAAAGCTGTCCGATAAAAAGGACTATCGGCTTCAATATCATTGAATAATTCAGCGGCTTGAGCAAAGTCTTGGGCACGGTTATAGACTTTGCCTAACATAATGGCGGCGCGGTCATTATGGCCCCGTTGTAATAAGTGTTGTAGGGTTTCTTTGGCCACTTTAATTTCGCCGATGCTAAGCCAAGCTTGGCATAAAGCCAGCAACCAACTAGGGTACGCGATTGGAGTCCTGCTTACCGACAGAAGATATTGAATAGCATCATCAAACTGTTTGTTTTTTAAACACAGCATACCAACGGCAGCCATGAGTTCCGGAGACTGATGTTTGGCCTCTAGCAATTGTGAAATGAGCTTTTGAGCAGCTTTTGTGTCACTGTCCATTAGACTAATGGCCAAATTAGCACGAACCAGCGGATAATCAGGGTAATCTTCTAATAATTTTTTAAAATGGAGTTCAGCAAAACCTGTTTCACCGCGTTCTAGCTTAACGATGCCTTGATGTAGTTTTAGTTCAGGGTTTTTGGGTTGATACAAGGCGGCTGTTTGTAATTCACTTTCGGCTTCATCTATTCGACCGGTCAGAATAAGTAATTTGGCCAGTTTTAAAGTAGCCGGTACCGCATCTTGATGTACCCGTAATGCCAAGCGATAATTTTTTTCAGATTCTTTTGTTTCGCCTTTAATTAAATGAATGTCACCAATAGCCAGGTAAGAAAAATATAGGTTCGGGTTGTGTTTTAGTGACATTTTAAAGGCTTGCATGGCATCATCCATCTCACCTAAAGCCATATGCATTTGACCTTGAAATTGTAAATAACGTTCTGCGTTAGGTGCCAGCTTAATAGCAGATTTAACCTGCTGTAAGGCTTCTTTGAAGCGTTTTAGTTCTTTGTAAGATAATGCCATTCCAAAATAGGCTTCATCATTATTGGGTTCTTTTTTCAACAGTTTTTGATACCCTTCGATGGCTTTTTTATGGTGTCCTTTTTGCTGTTCTTTTTTAATTTTTTCTATATCACTCATGTTGAAATCTCGTTGGTTATGTAATCCTCAACCCAGCTGCGCAAACGCCAGTCTTTAATAAAACCGCAATGGCCGCCTAAGGGAGTGGTTATTAATTTAATCGTAGATAATCGGTCAATTGTACTAAAATCGCGAAACGGAATCACTGGGTCATCCCAGGCAGTGATGATATGGGTTGGGCTGGTTATTTTTTTTATGAGTTCCGGTGTTAAACTGTAACCATTAAAGTAGTCGCGGGTGGTTTTAAATTCTGTATGCTGTAACAACAACACTTCGGTGAGGCTTTGTAAGTTATTTTGTTGTTGCCAATTGGTGTTGCTAAATAAATCTGGAAATAATTGTTGTTTTTTGACTAAAGAGCGTTTCCATTTACGCAAAAAATAAGGGCCATAGAGTTTTGATTGCTCAATAGCATGCATGCTGTTTTCTGGATTAACCGGTGGTGAAACAGCAAACACACCGGCTAAATTGATTTGACTGTGTGCGGCAACGCGTACTGCAAAATTACCACCCAAAGAAAAACCAATTAAGTAAATCTTTTTGTGCTCAAAGCGCAGCGCTAATTGTTCAATAGCAGCGATCACTTCATCCAAACGACATGAATGAAACAGATCTTCATTGAGGTGGTGACTATCACCGTGATCACGTAAATTCAGACGATACACAGACAGCCCAATTCTAAATAGCTGGTCGGCCATTAGTTGCAAATAAGTAGATTCAGCACTGCCTTCCCAACCATGGATTAAAATTGCCAAGTCGGCGTCACTATTATCTTGGGGGCTGTAATAACCTTGAAGAGTTGCTAATGGTGTTTCAAGAAGTTCTGCTTGCTGCCTCTGCATCACCGGATTGTCTTTACGCAGGTGCCATAAACGTAATTTGGCACTGGCCAAGATGGATTGAAGGTGGGGGTTTTTCGGTTTAAGCGCCGGCTTGTATATAATCATTTTTATAAAGCGTTTGCTCAATATAGTGGTGTGCCATGGCAGTCATAGCGCGGGTACCTGCAGCGTAATCGATGAGGGCGGGGCCACAATGAATTTCGACTGTGGTTTGAGGTAGTGTTAAGATCCGAAAAACATGACGCATAAAGGTTTCATCATCTATAAATATCACATTTTTATTGCGTTTCCCATCACCGTTTAGAAATTTGATAGCCACCGGAACGACAGGTGTTTGGCTTACTACAGCAGCATGAATTAATTGTCGATGAAAAGGCCGTAAATAGCTACCATCAGTTACGGTTCCTTCAGGAAAAATGACCACAGAACGACCATTTTGCAGACGTTTTTTGAGTTGTTGTAAGACAGATTTTCTCGAGGTATTACTACCACGTTGGTGAAAAACCGAGTCGCCCGCCATCGCCAACCAACCCAATATTGGCCAATATTTAATTTCTTTTTTAGCAACAAAGCCGGCCAAGATAAAAGAATGAATGATCGGAATGTCTAACCAAGAAACATGATTAGCGACGATCATCACTGGGGAAGTTGGTTTTTGGCCATAAATTTTTATTTCAAGACCAATAATATGACAGAGAAAACGTGACCAAAATGTTACCAGCCATTGATTGAATTGACGCCATCTAAATATTTTAGCGATAATAATACCAAACACCACCAACGGCAGTACACCAAGCAAGGCAAACAGAAAAGTTAGCAAGCGCACAGTTAAGCGCAGTGAGTGGTTTAGAACGCTCAAAGTCAATTGGGGGGTTAAAGTTCAGGCGCCATTATAGAAGAATTCACCTTTAATTGCACAGATTGCTGACTGCCTTTGTGTAATCTCTTGACAACATTATGTTCTGTGATTACTGTTCGATAATGAAAAAATTCTCCACTGACAGTTTTATTTGGGCGTGGTTGTTGCTATTGGTAGTGGCCAATGCGTGGGTAATGACGCAATCGGTGTTAATGATTGATTCTGCCCGTGATTTTTCCTATGCGCTGGAAATTGCTCAAGGTTTAAAGTGGCCATCAATGGGGCCTGATTTTGGTGGTTTTATACATACCGGACCGATTTGGTTTTATCTGTTAGCGATACCATTGTTAAGTGGTTCGCTTTGGTGGGGGGCTTTTTTTATTGGCTTGCTGGCGGGGCTTAAGTTTGTCTTAGCTTATGTGCTTGGTCGTGAATGGGTTAATAAAAAATTTGGTTTATTGTGGTCAGTTTGTTTGTTGATTCCCGGCTGGCATACCATTAACTATTTTGTTCCTGGCCATATTAATGTTATTGAAACCTGCGTTCTGGCTTTTTTATGGATTTTGTGGCGCTACTTTAAAACCTTACAGCCGAGCTGGTTGTTATTATCAGGGCTTATGTTGGCCATAGGAATGCATGCTCATGTTACGGCTTTATTATTAGGGATATTTTACCTGCCGCTACTTTGGCAGACCAAAAGTCATTGGCGTTTGTCTCATTTAGCTGCGATATTTGGATTGTTTTTATTGCCTTTTATCCCCTATTTAATTGTTCAAATTACCGATGGTTTTAGTGATTGGCAGCGCTGGCAAGCGTTAACTCAGCTAGCGGATGAAATGAAAACGGGTGCATTGGTTCAATCTGATACTCTCATCTCAGCCTGGCTGGGGAATCTGATTGCGTTGATAGTTGGCGGTCCGCAACGGCTGTATGGCTTTGTCGTTTCAATATGGCCGGTCGGTGGTTTATTGATGTTGTTGATTAGTGGTAGTTTGCTACTTTTGATTATTGGTGGTTGGGCTTATCATGCTGTTCATAATCGAAATAAAATGCGAGTCCCGTTGCGAGTGTTGTTAATTGGCATAGTGACTTTAGGGTTGCTGTTAGCAGGAATTACCGCTTTACGCAGTTTTACGCCCTTTTATATGTTGTTAATATTGGCGCCGATGACGGCTGCTTTTTGGGCTTGGTTATTGTCTGTTGGTGGTTTGATTTTTTATCGTAACTTAACAATGGTTTTGTTGGTACTTATTATGGTGCTCGGTGTGATACCTATTGCGGCTTTTCAGCAAGCCACTTATGACAATCAAATTCACCTGGGTCCGGTAATGAATGTCAGGCAAGTACCGGGTGATAAATGGCAGAGTAACTTTGAAACTTTAGATGCCTTAACGGTTGCAGACAGTCAGGCTTGGGCTCATTTGTTGTGTCAAGGTCAAATACAACTACACGGCCCGGGTGCGCTATTGATGGACTTATTATCAGCTTTACCTATGCGAGTAATCTGCCCACAAATGGAGTTACTTATAGGTGGTCAAGAACAATCAGGTTATCAGCAATTATTTTTAATGCACCGTTCATTTTGGCAAACTACTTCAGTTACTCCTGATTATTGGCTAACACCGGCATGGGGTTTGACCCAAAATATGGTTATTCATAATGATTCCCCGGCTTTGCTGCCGGTAAGTTTTGATGATTACATTCACCCACCGCGAAGTCATAGAGAAAAGCAAGCGCTGCAAATTATTAGCAAACGAGTCCAAAGCAGCGAAGGTGCGGTTATAATGATTAGCCATTTGTTGCCTTTTTATACTGTTACTGAGGTTCAAGAAGTGACTGCTAATGGCTTGAAAGCGGAAAAAATCATGGCCAATATTGGCAACCAAATGTATGATTGCCCCGCCTGTAAATCCGGACCGATTGAATGGCAAATAAAGCTACGCAGCAACGATCCGGCTGCCATTGATATCATTACCTTAGCCAAACCATGAATTTAACAGTAGAGTCTATAAAAACAACGCATCATCAAGCATTGTGGGCATTGCTTATATACAGTCTCTTAGCTTTGTTGTTCTGTTATCCGGTGCTGTTGGGGCAGCTCATTACACAAAGTGATTATTTATATTTCATTAGTCCTTGGGATGCTTTGCGACCAGAGTCTTTATCGGTGCCCGGTAATCCGTATTTACAGGATCAAAGTACCGAGTTTTTAGCCTTTTTTCTGGCTGCTAAGGCGCAAATTCAGCAAGTAATCTGGCCGCTGTGGAACCCCTATATTTTTGCTGGTACGCCATTATTAGCCAATACCCAATCGGCTTTATTATTTCCACTTAACTGGGGGCACTTTGTATTACCGGCAGGTTGGGGGTTTACTGTCAGCGTATTATTAAAGCTTACTCTGGCGGGGTGGTTTACCTATTTGTATGCGCGACGAATGCAGCTTATGTTTGCCCCTGCTTTATTGGCCGGAGTGGCGTTTAGTTTTTGTACATTTAATATTTTTTGGCTTAATCATCCACATACCAATGTGGCGGTACTGATTCCTTTGTGCTTTTATGCCATTGAAGGTCTTTTATATAAAACCAATGCCAAGCAAATGGTTTTGTTGGCTTTGGTTATCGCCTTGTCTTTATTTGCCGGACATGTGGAAATAGCGTTTTTGACTGCCCTGGCTTGTGGTTTGTATTTAGTGGTTCGTGCTTGGCAATTAAAACAGCACAGTATGCGTTTATGGGCACTTTTTAGTGGCGCTTATTTGCTTTCACTGTTTTTGTCAGCCATTATGATAGTACCTTTCTTGGAGTTTTTGGCTTATACCGCAATTTGGGAAGAGCGGACGGTTGACATGGTTTACAGCATGCCGATTTCAGGTTTAATGACGCTTTTCTTCGGTAATTATTTCACAACTGAGGGCTGGCAGCCTTCTTATATTGGCTTCCATTTTAGTGCCATGTATATTGGTGTCAGCACACTGCCTTTAATTATTTTTGCGGCCATTAAAGCGTGGCGGCCCCTACTGCCTTGGTTGGTGATTGCGGTCATTACCCTGTTGTTGTTTTTTGATATAGGGCCGTTTTTAGATGGCTTGCGAATGCTGCCCTTATTCAGCCATTTACCGATGTTTTACTGGGTGGTTGTTATTACATTTGCCTTTAGTATGATGGCAGCTTGGGGCTGGCATTATTGTTTGAACGCAGTATTTTCTGTGAGAAGTGTGATTTTTAGCTGCTTGGCTTTGGTTGTAATCGTCTGGGCTATGGCTTTATTCTGGCAACCACAGTTATTTCGTGAGGCGATGATAACACCTGAATTAGTAGATCAGTATGTTAATAAACACAGCTTGATTGTTACTCTAGTTTTCGTCGTAGTGACTGCTATTATGTTATTTGCGAAACGTTACCCACGACAGTTGTCGGTGTTATTAATTACTTTATTGTTTGCAGACTTGTGGTGGGTTGGCCATGATTGGAATCCTGCGGCTATTCCTGAACATGTATTTCCTCAAGAAACACCTCAGTCCGTTGCATTTTTACATCAACAAAGCGGACCATTTCGGATCTTAGGATTAAACAATATATTAAAGCCCAGCACGAATATGTTGGTTAACTTAGAAGAAGTGCGGGGTTACGATGTACCGGTTAGTCAGCGTTATCATCGATTTTTTAAACAAGCCCTGCATGGTGATGTATCTTATTGGGTTTACGAGAAAACCAAACTCGAAACAGCTGACTTGGCTTATTTAAATCTACTAAATGTACAATATATATTGAGTAAAAATGAGCTTATGGAACACCCCAATCTGGATTTGGTTTACGATAAAGAAATAAAAATTTATAAAAACCAAGATGCAGAAGCGCGTTTATTTACCCGCTATAAGAGTCAGTATGTTGCTGATGACGAGGATGCGTTAACTGCGTTATTAGCAGCCCCCGATCGTTTGCATGATACTGTTATTATTGAGGGGGAACAAATGTCACTGCGTAGCCAATCTGAACCTGATGTTGGGCATAATTCAAACATGAAATTTAGGATTAAGCAACGCGATGCTCGGCAGTTACAAGCAGAGGTTGAGATGGTTAAAGACGGTTGGTTGGTGCGCTCAGCGGCTTTTTACCCGGGTTGGAAAGCCTATGTTGATAACCATCAAGTACCTGTTCATGCCGCAAATTATGTACTACAAGCTGTGTGGTTACCGGCGGGCGTGCATCAGGTGCGATTTAGCTATCAACCCTGGAGTTTTACCTTGGGCTGGATAATCTCATTGTTCTCGATATTAGGAGTTATATGGATACTGATAAAAAACAAAAAATAGTCATCGTTATGCCTGCTTATCATGCCGAGAAAACCCTCGCTGATACTGTGGCTGCGATTCCACCTGGCTGTTTTGATGAAATTATTCTGGTGGATGATTGTTCTACAGATAATACCGTTGAGAAAGCCCGTGAACTGGGGTTGACGGTGTTCACTCATGAGGTTAATAAGGGTTATGGTGGTAATCAAAAACTCTGCTACCAAGAGGCCTTAAAGGTAGGAGCTGATGTAATTGTGATGTTGCACCCAGATAATCAATATGATGCTCAATTAATTCCTTATTTTACCGGCTTCATTAAAAAAGATGTTTGTGACTTTATGCTAGGAGCTCGTATACGCACGCGTAAAGAGGCTTTACAAGGAGGTATGCCGCTCTATAAATACCTGATGAACCGGCTGCTAACATTAATCATGAATGTGATTTTAGGTCAGAATCTGGCCGAAGGCCATTCCGGTTTTAGGGTATACCACCGCCGGGTGTTAGAGACCATTCCTTTTGTTGATAATGCCGATGACTTTTCTTTTGATGCTGAGTTGATAACGCAGGCTGTATTTCATGGCTTTAAATTGGGTGATGCGCCGATGCCGGTGCGTTATTTTTCAGAAGCTTCCAGCATCAGTTTTAAGGATAGCAGTATTTATGGTTTGAAAATTTTATCCACCTTGGGTAAGTTTATTTTAACAAAATGGAAGATAAAAAAATCACCGCTATTCAAAAAAAACCAGACCTAAAAAAACCCGTTTTTTAACGGGTTTTAATTAGTCTGATTGAGTGAAGCTTTAGCTAAAGATAAATTTAAAGATAAAAAAGAAGACGATGGACAAAGTGGCACCCGCCGGAATCGTAACCACCCAAGAAGCAAAGATATTACGCACAACCTTTAAGTCAATAGCGGAAATACCCCGAGCCATGCCGACACCCAAGACTGCGCCCACTAACGTTTGGGTGGTGGATATAGGCATACCGGTACCTGAAGCCACTACAATGGTGGTTGAAGCTGCCAACTCAGCGGCAAATCCACGCGAAGGTGTTAGATGAGTGATTTTTTGGCCAACAGTTCGAATTACCCGAACCCCGTAGGTTGCTAAGCCAATCACAATACCCACAGCGCCTAGCATTAAGACCCAGGTCTCTAACGAGGATTCTGCAGCAACCACACCACTTTTTGCGGTCGAAATTACCGCTGCCAGTGGACCTACGGCATTGGCCACATCATTGGAGCCATGAGCGAATGCCAAACCACTGGCAGTAATCACCATTAATACTGCAAAAACCCGTTCCACAGTGTAAAAATGAGAGCGTTTTTCTTTTTCTTTATCGGACTTAATGCGATTGATGAAAAATGCACCAATTAAAGCCACCACGATACCCAGGATCACTGCTAAACCGTAAGCTTGCATATCAGTGAGGTGTAAACCGAGGTGCTTTAAGCCCTTTTTTATGGTTACTAAGGTTAAAACAAATGCCGTTATGAACATATAAAAAGGTACATAGCGCTTGGCTCGTGATAGGGGGTCTTTTTGTTTCAAAATAAGATGGTGAACTGACTGGAAAATAAAAAATGCCAGGATGCCGGCTATTACCGGGGTTACCACCCAGCTTAAAACGATGTCCACAACTTTGCCCCACTTGATGGCTTCTGTACCGATACCAACAGCCGCAAAGCCAACCACCGCACCAATAACTGAGTGGGTGGTGGATACCGGCCAGCCACGTCTTGAAGCAATTAAAAGCCAGATACCGGCAGCTAGCAGTGAAGAGAGCATACCAAAAATCAATAGTTCCGGTTGACCATTGATGCTGTCAGCATCAATGATGCCTTTGCGTATGGTAGAAGTCACCGCGCCACCCGCTAACACGGCACCGGCAAACTCAAAAATGGCTGCAATTATAATAGCCTGTTTAATGGTAATGGCTTTTGAGCCGACCGATGTTGCCATGGCATTGGCGACATCATTGGCGCCAATGCCCCAAGCCATAAATCCACCAAAAATAGCCGCCAATACAATGTATGTGACTTGATACTCCATAATATCCCCTTTTTATTTAGCGAGTAAAATTTCTAAACGACGACCGATGCGTTCAGCATAGTCAGCAATACCGCCGACCATATCGATTAAACGGTATAAAAACATTACTTCAATGGGCGGTAACTCTTGCTCCATTAAAAACAGCTTTTCCTGGATGTCAGTTTGTTGATTGTCGGTTTCGGTTTCAATACGACCTAGTTTTTCAATCATTTTTTCAACAGTCTTTACCTCGACACCTCTGAAACCGGTGGCATAAAGTTCATCTAATTCATAGACACTTTGTTTGGCTTTTTTTGCCGCCTGCATACAGCGGCTGAGAAAAGCATTAAAACTGTCTGTCAAAGGATCGGGAATTTGTAATTTGCGTAAGCGCACCATGCCGGCAATTTGCTTACTGATGTTGGCAACCTTATCTTGAACTAACAGCAGTTCCAACAAATCTTGTCGTGGCACCGGCATAAATAAACTTTTTGGCATGTTGGAGCGAATTTCCATTTTCATGTCATCAGCTAAGTTTTCTAATGCCCTGATTTCTTGGGTTAATTCATTGACTTTGACCCAATCGTTGAGATTGGCAGCTGCAAATAAATCAGGCAATAAAAAGGCGGCTTTACAAGCTACCTTGATGTGCTCTTGGAGCGGCTCTACCGGCGAACGACCCAGCATTTGTGAAATAAAATTTGTCATAATTTTTTACCAATAAAAATAATTGTGGATATTTTACTGTATTAACATAAGAGTAGGAGCAACAGCTCTTAATCATCGGCGCCATTATGGGTGTTAAATATGACAGTTTTGTGACAACAGTGTGATATTTGTAATAAATCGATGGTCGGAAAACTTTATCTAAGTCTCAAGGTATAAAAGACACCGAGTGGTGCTCGACTATTTTAGTTTACGCAATTCGGCACTGTGTTGATGGGCAACCAAACCTTCAGCAGCGGCCAGGTTGGCCGCAATTGTTGCCAAAACTTCTCGGCCTTGGTCGGTAATTTGTTGCCGGGTAAGCACTTTTAGAAAGCGGTGTACGCTAAGCCCGCCTGAAAAATGGGCGGCACCGGCGGTAGGTAGGGTGTGGTTTGGGCCACTGCAGTAATCGCCAAAAGCGACTGCCGAATTTTCACCTAAAAACAGGGCACCATAATTTATAAAGGCATCGGGTTTAATGCCGCTAACACAGACCTGTAAATGTTCAGGGGCGTAGTTATTGATAAAAGCCACACTTTCATCCGCATCGGAAGAGTGCAAGAGTGAAATGTTACCTTGTGTGAAAAGTTTGGCTGATTGAGTTTCAGCCGATAGCATTTGTTTTAATGCAGCTAGTAATTCTCGAGACTCACTGACAATAAGACTAACCGCCGCAGGATCGTGTTCGGCTTGAGCTAAGGCATCCGCCACCAGCCAATCGGGGTGATTGACCTTGTTGGCATAAATTAAGAGTTCGCTGGGGCCGGCCAAAGTGTCAATTTGGGTGCGCTGCTGGATTTGTGCTTTGGCTTGGTTGACATAACTGTTACCTGGGCCAACAATCATATTCACCGGGTCTATACCGTTCCAGCCGTACGACATGGCGGCAATTGCCTGGGCACCACCTAAGCGTATAAAATGTGTGGCACCGGCCAAGGAAGCCGCGGCCAGCAATGCCGGATGATTGCTTGGTGAACAGGCAATTCGGACCGCACAACCTGCCACTTGGGCTGGGGTTAAGGTCATCAATGCCGTTGAAATAAGTGGAAAACGACCGCCGGGGATATAGGCACCTATACGTTCAATCGGTTGATATATACTGGAGAATTCACCGCAATCATCACTGAACGTACTGTTTTTTAGTTGTTGTGCCTGAAACCGACAAAAGCTTTTGATGCGGTTATGGCTGCTGTGAATAGCTGACCGCAATGATTCAGCTAGTTCATAATCGTTAAAAGGTTTTAAGGTGATTAGTTCAGGATTAAATTTATCAATACTTTGGCTAAAAGCAGTAATAGCCGTATCACCGTCTGTGGCTACTTTAGTAATAATTTGATTGACTATATCTTTGACCGCTTGCTGGTCTGCCAGTGGCGGGCGTTGATAATTAGCGAGATCGATAATTTCAGCGGTCATGGTTGCGACTCCGTAATTCGTTGATGATTTCATTAAAACTGACGCCGCGGGATTTGGCCATGGCTAAGGCAAAGAATATCACATCAGCAGCTTCCCAACGAACCTCTTCGGGCGTTTTGGCATCAATCAGTTCTTCACATTCTTCTTGCAGCTTACTTATTTGTAATGGTGTGCTGGCTAACAGTTGCTGTGTAAATGAGGGGTTATCATTGGCTGTGGCAATACGTTCGGCAAATAGCTGATCTAAATAAGTCAACGAATAGGGCAGTAATTGGCTACCGAAACAGCTGTAGCGTTTTAGGTGACAAGCTTGATTCGTTTGTTTAACTAAAAATAACAGGCTGTCACCGTCACAGTCTACGTCCACTTGGATTAATTCCTGACAATCACCACTGGTATCACCTTTGCGCCATATTTCCTGGCGTGAGCGAGAAAAGTAAATGCCGCGTCGTTCCGCCAAAGCTTTCTTCAGAGATTCTTGATTGGAATAGGCCAGCATCAGCACTTGGCGACTATCGATATCTTGTACCACAGTAGGTAGTAATGCTGATTTATCAAAATCCATGAGTGCCAATAACGCTTCATCTAACTTAATGGCGCCTGAGTAAATGGCCATGCCGATTTGGGCATGGCCCCCTTGGCGGGCTATCCAGGTTAAATCAGCAACTGTGCTAATACCACCGGCAACGGTGACCGGGATCGGTGATTGTGCAATAACGCTGGCAATACGTTCGCGGTCAATTCCTTGCATCATGCCTTCGTTATTGACTTGGGTATATAAAAACTCACCGCAATGGGGCGCTAAGACTTCAATGGTGTCGGCAATGGTTTGTTGCTGAATGGTTTGCCAGCCGTGTGTGGTCAGATAATCGCCTTTGGCATCAATGGCAAAAACAAGCGCTTGTTTAGGTAATTTCTGGACCCATGGTTCAGACGCAGAGGTGCCCAAAATAAGTTTAGTCGCACCCGCAGCTAAATAACCTCGAGCCGTGGTCAGATCTCGAATACCACCGCCAACCCGTGCCGGTCGGTGTTTTAAAAGTTGTTCGATTAAAGTTTGGTTATTGCCTTTACCCATGGCAGCATCAAGGTCAATTAAAGCCACTTCACCGAACAGTGAAAATTCGGTCAGTAGTTCGAACACGTCAGTGCGTTCGATAACTTTTGTTTGGCCTTGTTGGAGTTGTACGGCTTTGCCGTCCATGAGGTCGATAGAAGGTATCATCATAGTGTGGTCCTGATAGGGATGTTGTTTTGTATAAGATAATCTTTAATTTCACCGACTGTGTATTCATTGCGGTGGAAAAGTCCGGCCGCCAGTACCGCATCAGCACCGGCTTGAATGGCGTCGAGAAAGTCTTTGGTTTTTTTGGCACCGCCAGAGGCAATCACTTGGATTGGAAAATTTGTGCCGAAGGCAGCCAACAAATCACAATCAAAGCCACTGCCGGTGCCGTCTTTATGCATTGCAGTCAGCAGAATTTCTCCGGCACCACGGGTGACCACTTCATTGAGCCAATGTTGGTAGTTAAGGTTCGTACGGCGACTGCCGCCATGGCTGTAAATTGCATGTGAGCCATCAGGCTCGAGATTAACATCGATGGCCACCACAATACTTTGGCTGCCATAGTGACGGGCTATGTTGTCTATTAATTCAGGTTGCGCCAGCGCCATTGAATTTAACGTTACTTTATCGGCGCCGGCATGAAAGAAACGATGCACATCCTCGATGTTTTTTATGCCACCACCCACGGCGAACGGAATCGATAAATTCATTGCCACTTTTTTAACCATCTCAAGGGCAGAAGCTTGGCTGTCAATACTGGCTTTTATATCTAAAAAGACCAGTTCATCCGCACCTTGTTGTTGGTATTTTTGGGCCAACTCGATGGGGTCGCCCATATCAACCAGTTGTTTAAAGTTAGTGCCTTTAACGACGCGACCGGCAGCCACATCCAGACACGGGATAATGCGGACAGCAAGATCAGAGAGTACAGGTGATTTAACCACAGACATGCTGTAATAACTCCCGGCCAAAACGACCTGATTTCTCGGGGTGAAACTGAAAGCCATAAACACTGTTCTTTTGTACAGCAGCACAAAACGAATCACCATAATTAACTTTAGCTGTGGCATAAGGGCTGTTTAGCGCGGCATATGAATTGACAAAGTAGGCATATTGATCTTTCATATTGAGCTTGTAACTGTCCAGCTTAGCCCAGCCAATCATGGGTGTTTTGGCATGATTTAGACGTTGGCAACGGCCTTTTAAAAACCCCAGGCCTTGGCTTTCGGGATCTTCTTCACTGCCTTCAAAAAGTACCTGCATGCCGACACAAATACCAACCAAGTGGCCACCCTCAGCCAGCCATCTGTTTAAAAAGTGGCGCCAATTTAATTCATCAATTCGTGCAGTGACATACGCAAATCGCCCCTGACCCGGTAATACGATTAGCTCGTCACCGGTAAAATGGTGGTCTTCTGGACGGGCTATACGGCGTACGTTTTCACCGTTTTCTTTAAGCGCATTTTCTAAGCTCAATAAATTACCGCTGTTGAGATCAATAATCACAATAGGTCTGGTGTTTTGGTTAGTCATAACAAGCCTTTAGTGGTGCGTTGGGCTGTGACTGGTTGCAGCGCTTCTCGCAAGGCATAGGCCAAAGCTTTAAAGCTGCTTTCTACCAAATGATGATTGTTGCTGAAATAATGGTTTTTAATATGTAAACAAAACCGGCCATTTATGGCCAGGGTATAAAAAAAGTGTGACCACATTTCAGTATTAACACCACCTAACATACTTTGTGAAAATGGCAGGTCAGTGACTGCATAGGGGCGTCCGCATAAATCCACTGCACATAGAGTGAGGGCTTCATCCATGGGTAATAGCCGTTGACCGTAGCGGTTATTGGGACCGATTTCTTGCCAGGCTTGATAAAAGGCTTGGCCGAGGCAAATAGCCACATCCTCAATGCCATGGTGGTCATCGACCCGCCAGTCACTGTCCATGGATAGCTGTAAATTCCAGCCGGCGTGGGTCGCTAGCTGGTCTAGCATATGGTCAAAAAAAGGTTGCCCGGAATTAATTGAGGTATCTTTTGGCGAGCCGTTAATGTCTAATTTTAAGGTGATGTTTGTTTCTTTGGTTTCACGATTAATGGTGATCATAAGAGGACCTCTATTTGGTTTATATTATTAACAACTAGATCGGCACCGGCGGCCATTAAATGAGCGCTGTTTTTGCCAATCCCAATACAGACACAGCCGGCGGCTCGTCCGGCTTGCATGTCATCAACCGTATCACCTATAAACCAGCCGGAATTAAACGGTTCACTGTGATTTTTAGGTGTTTTAAGTAGCTTTGATTGGACTTGTAGCAAACCTTCCGGATCGGGTTTTTGAAGTTTAACATCGTCGGCGCTAATCAGAATATCGGGTTGAAATTGTAATTGCTGCAGTCCCAATTGGGCCTCAATTTTTGGCCGACCGGTTACCACTGCTGTTTTAAGGTATCTATGGTTAATCACTTTATCGCGTAAATCGGTAGCTAGTAAAACTTTTTCGGCATTGATTAAACCGCATTCTTCATGGCTGCCAAGGTATAGTTTTTGAAACACATTAATCACTTCATCTAAGCGGCCCTGAAAACCTTTTTGTTGTAATAATTCATAACTTAAATCCCAGTCATTATTATAACCGCCTTGAGATCGTAAACGCTCAATATCTGAATCTTGAATATCTTCAGTGCTGAGTGTTTTAACGGTTTGTTTTATGCATTCATCATAACTTTGCGAGGTGTCAATTAATACTCCATCCATGTCAAAAGCCAATACCGCGGGCTCGAACACTTGTTGTAATGCATTCATCAGTGGCTGTAAGGTAAAAGGTACAGTGATGCGTACGGCATTGGCTAAGCCATTGAGTTGGGTTTTTATTACAATACCTTGACGCCGGAGAACATTAAACAATAAGGTTTTTTGTAATTCGCTGGTATTAAAAAGCACAAAGTTACCTTGGCTGGGGAAAACAGTCACTTGGTTTTGTTGTAGAAATTGGGTTAATTGTCGTCGGTTAGCCGAAATTTGGTCACTGTAAGCGGTTATTTCATGGCGGTATTGCCAAGCGGCTGCGGCTAATTGAAGGCTCACAACAGAGACATTAAAAGGAGGGGCCAAATTGCGAAATACGTTAATTAGTTTCGGTGAGCCAACTAAATAACCCACCCGGGCACCGGCGATACCAAAGGCTTTGGAAAATGTCCGCAACATCACCACATTGTCAAAGGCCGCATAGTCAGCAAGTGCAATGCATTCCTTTTTTTGTTCTGCCAAGGCAAATTCAATATAGGCTTCATCAATAAATACGTTCGCGTTTCGATTCTGGGCTGACTTAATTAAGTCCAAGACGGTTTTTTTAGAAATGAATTCACCGGTGGGATTATTAGGACGGGTTATAACCAACCATTGATTGGCTTTTAGCGCTTGTGTCAATGACCTAACGTCAATGGCCAAAGGTTGCTCAGAATTAGCCGAGATAAATTGACATTCGTTTTGCCACACGGCTGCATTGTGACTATACTGACTAAAGCAAGGCAGCGGAATATACAATCCCTCCTTATAAATTGTGCTGCGCTTAAACAACAAGTCAATACCCTCATCACCACCGTTGGTTAATAAAACACTGTCAGTGGGTAAGTCCATATCAGCTTCAAGCTGTCGCTCTAATGGCTTTCGGTCAGGATAGCGCCACAGGGTTTTGGTATTGATATGAAATTTGTTTAGCCAAGCCGGCAAGCTATCGCTGCGTTCATTAAAATCTAATTTATAGTCCGTTTTATTCATAATGGCTTCTGCCTTAAATGGCTTTTCGAATTGGAATTTCCAGAATATCGCGGGCACCGGCGGCAATTAATTTTGGAATTAAATCGCGCGCCGAACTTTTTGGAATGGCGGCACGAATTGAATAGGCATCACTATTAAACAACTCACTGACCGTTGGTGAGCGCATCGCCGGTAGTAAATCAACAATCTCTTTAGCCACTGATTTAGGGCAGTTCATTTCCAATAAAACCCGATCCCGAGCGTTCATCACGCCATTCATAAGCAATAAAATGTCATCAATAATGGCCCGTTTTTGTGCTGATTTTAATGCCGATTTGTTGGCAATAAATTGGGTGGAGCTGTGATAAACAGTATCGACAATTTTTAAGCGGTTGGCAATAATGGTGGTGCCGGTACTGGTATTATCAATAACCATATCGGCATCCTCCGGCGGGAATACCTCGGTCGCACCATAAGAGCGAATAAGTTGGTAATCAAATCCTTGCGAATCGAGGTACTTTCGAGCCAAATTCATGTATTCAGTGGCGACAATAATGGGTCTTTTTTTCAATTCATTGATATCCCAATTTTCAGGAATACAGGCGACTATTTTAACCGGATTAAAGCCTAAATTATTGATCACTTCCACGTCAGCGTTTTGTTCGGCAATCCAATCCAAGCCGGCAAAGCCAATGTCATGCTGACCAATGGCTATTAGGGCCGGTATGTTTTGGCCTTTGAGGAGCTTAAAGGCTAAACGTTTATCTGAGCAGCCGGGTCGATAATTGCGTTCATCGCCGAATAACTGAATGCCGATATCGGCTAACAGGTCAGTAATGGCAGGTTGTAATTTGCCTTTGGGTAAAGCCACTTTAAGTGTTGTCATAAATTTTCCAGTAATAAAATTTGTATGTTATAAACATGTTGTCGATTAGTTAAGTCACTTCAAGTCGCATAAAAAAACCCCGAAACTTAAGGTGACGGGGTTTTTAAAAACAGCTATTAAACCGTACTCAAAACCGCCGCCGCAGTCGATGACTGTGGTGGTGATGGTGTTGCGTTTGGTTGTTAGCGTCAATCATATTTTTCTGTTGTTATTCTTAAAATCCAGGCCAAAAAAAAGCCCCGTTGGTGTTGACGGGGCTTTTTTACATTGGTTTTTTCTTTATGGCACTAACCAACCCCGTTTGTTAAAACGTGATGATGGTGGCTAGCTGTTACATTTAAAAAATACATGATTGCATAGTAAACATAAAAATTTATACTGTCAAATAAAAAATCAAGCTAAGCGGTATTTATCAGCTGCGGTGATTAAAATTTGGGCTATTTTTTTACGGTAACTGGCAGGTTTAAGCACTTCTAGATGCTCAGATTTGGACAGTATCCACCACTTTAGAGCCCAACTGTCGCGCATTTTCGCAGTTAAAATACCCCCATCTTCAGATACTTTTAGTTTTTGGGTTTCGCTAAGAGGTGTTTCCTGTAAGATTTTAAACATGTCCTTATCTACTTTTAAATGCAACGAAATCATCTCACCTTGACCAAACTGCATTTTTCCGGATGCAATATGTTGTTGTAGATTGAAACTGCCGCGTTGGGTTTTTTTAGTTAATGGTTTGACCTCAATAAAGCGATGCAGGGCATAAGCTTTAACGGTATCTTTTTTATCAATATCACGCCGTGCCAATAAGTAGGTACGTACGCCGCGCATCACCATGGCCAACGGATGCAGCACTAAGTTACGGGGTTCGGGGTCACTAATGGATTGGTAAATCACTTGAATTTGGAAGTCTTTAATAACAGCCTGTTGAATCGTATCCAAATTAACTGATGAAATCGACGGTGGCAGATAATCAAGGCTTTCATTGACCAAAGCCACTTTATCTAACCAATTGCCGATATCTTTGTTTTTTTCCAAGGTGTTTCTGGCTTTTTGAATGCGTCCGGCAATCACTTCTGTCATGGCATCGGGAACCAAAGAGGCTAAGCGATGGCCAATCAAATGCAAAGTCAGCGCGTCTGAAGTGTCCAGTCCTGGCAAGTCATCGGCTAGACCGGCTTGCCAGCGCCAACCATGTGGTTTGCTTTTGTCCAGCCGTTCAATATCAAATATCTGTTGTAACTTAACCAAGTCTCTTTGAATGGTACGAATATCAGCGGTAAAGCCAACTTCGCTGAGATAATCATTTAATAGTCGGGTTGAAACGCCACTGCCTTTACGGGGCAATCGTTTTAGAATGTGCCATTGGCGGCTGAGACTGATTTGACTGTTAACTCGCGGCATCTAGACCTGCTCCGACTGATTAATGAATTACGTATTCTACTGAACTAAAACGATTTTGAGAACGTTTAAGTGCAGGTAGTGGTGAGCACTAATGATATTGATGCGAGTTACTTTTTCTTGGGATTGTATTTAAATTGCCAAGATACCCCATAACTGTCATTAAGCCAAGCGTATTTTTCGGCAAAATCGTGTGTCCCCAAAGGCATCAGGATTTCACCGTCTTTGGATAGATTATGATAGGCTTTAATGAGGTTCTTAACGTCATCAAATTCCACCATAAAAGAAATCGCCGGGGTAAACCCAAACGCATGTTCTACCGGCGAATCGATAATAATCAGTTTTTGACCATTGATGGTGAGTTCAGCGTATTTAACTTGGCCGGCCAGGTTTTTATGGTTTTGACTGTAATAATCAATGTGATCCAATTGGGTGCTTAAAAAGCATTTTTGGTAGCGTTCAATGGCTTGTTTAGCGCCACCTTTAAACATCAGAAAGGGTGTGGTTGTTTGCATTTTACTCCGTTGTAAACACTGTTAGCAGGCGCTTTAGATGGTCGTGACAAGCGACCAGATAGTGGCTGCCAAACAGGTTGTAATGATTTAGAAAATGGTACAAATTGTAACAGGTTTTTTTAATCAGGTAGTCAGTTGAGCGTGGTAAGTAACGGTGATAGGTTGAATAAAACAACTTATTAAAGCCGCCAAATAACTCACTCATGGCAATGTCGACTTCAGGATCGCCCCAATAAACCGCCGGGTCAATCAACCACACTTTGTCGTCGCTAAACATCACATTTCCGGACCACAAATCGCCATGTAGTAAAGCCGGTTTGGAGCAATTGTTATTAAGAAAATAGATCAGCGATTTTTTGATAAGATCTAGTTGCTTTAATAGGACTATTTTTACATCGCTGTCTTGAATTAAGTTAACTTGAAAAAGCAGTCGTTGCTGGTAAAAAAATAATCCCCAATCAGAATATAAGCCGTTGACCTGGGGATTCAGTCCAATGTAATTATCGCGAGCATAGCCCCATTGTTTTTGTGGGTAATGGTGTAATCGGGCTAATTGCTCGCCTAAAATTTGCCATTGTTGACCGGTCGCAGGTCGACTGTTTATGTGCTCAAGGCACAGACTTGTTGCATCCACCGCATGAACCTGTGGGATATGTAATTGCAGATTCAATTGAGATATTAAATCATCCAAAGCTTTCAGCCCTTCCACTTCACAAATCAAAGCATTGGGGTCATTATGTGGATTGGTTTTTCGAAATACGGAAGTCATGATTTTAATTATAACGCATCATCATACGGTTATAGTTTTGACCTTGAATCTACGGTATTTCATGACCATATAACTGTTTTCAAACTGATTTAAACGTATGCGTGACTACACTCAATTTTATCTCAGCGGTCAGTGGCAAACAGCCAAAAACCGAACCACTCTGGATGTTATCAATCCGGCGACAGAATCAGTGGTAGGTCGTATATCTTTAGGTCAATCCGAAGATGTTGATCAGGCTGTTGCTGCCGCAAAAAAGGCATTTAAAAGCTATTCACAAACCACCCGTGAACAGCGTATAGCCTTACTAGAGTCAATCTGTGAAGTTTATAAAAAACACAGCGATGAGATTGCCAGGGCCATTACCGAAGAAATGGGTGCACCGCATTGGTTAGCCGGTGACAACCAAGCCAAAAGCGGCTACCTACATTTTAAGTCAGCCTTAAATATATTACGTGATTTTGTTTTTGTAGACTTAACTGAAGGCAGTGAAATACATTATGAGCCGATAGGCGTTTGTGGATTAATTACGCCATGGAATTGGCCAATGAATCAAATTGGCTGTAAGCTTGCACCGGCTTTAGCCACCGGCAATACCGTGGTTTGGAAGCCATCGGAAGAAGCACCACTTTCGGCTTATCTTTTGATGCAAGTTCTGGATGAAGCTGGTGTACCTGCAGGCGTTGTCAATATGATTAATGGTGATGGTCCAACAGTCGGTTCAGCCATCAGCAAACACCCTGATATTCAAATGGTGTCTTTTACCGGTTCCACCAAAGCCGGTATTGCGGTCGCCAAAGATGCGGCAGTCACCATTAAGCGTGTTACTCAGGAATTAGGCGGTAAATCAGCGAATATAATTCTTGATGATTTGTCCACTGAACAATTCGCCAAAGCCGTTGCCAGTGGTGCCAAAGCGCTATGTGTTAATTCCGGACAAAACTGTAATGCGCCTTCGCGTATGTTGGTGCCGCTCGCTCGGCAACAGGAGGCCGAGGATGTGATTAAAAAAACCTTGGAGAAAATTCACGTAGGGGATCCTTGCAGTGAAACCACATTTACCGGCCCGGTGGTTTCGAAAATCCAATGGCAACGCATTCAGCAACATCTTGAAACCGGTTTAGCAGAAGGGGCTCGACTAATTACCGGCGGACCCGGTAAACCGGCCGGTTTGGATAAAGGTTTTTATGTGAAACCAACGGCTTTTAGTGTTGTCACAAATGACATGAGTATCGCACGTCAGGAAATCTTTGGTCCGGTTTTATGCTTATTAACGTACGAAGATGATGAGCAGGCGATTGAAATAGCCAATGATAATCCCTATGGTTTGTCGGGGTATGTGTCAGGCCAGGATGAAACTCGAGTCAATAAAATCGCTAAAGCACTACAAGCCGGTATGGTCCATATTAATGGTGCACCGATGCAGCGCAGTGAACCTTTTGGTGGTTATAAACAATCTGGAAATGGCCGTGAGCGCGGTGTGCCGGGCTTTTATGAATACCTAGAAACCAAAGCCGTGTTGCGACCGCAAGTTTAGGCCGGAATTATATAACCACAAAGCAGGCAGAATTAAAGTGAAAAAAAATAACGTAAAAAATTACGTTTTAACATACATGCCACAAGGTCCGAGCCCATTTGGGTGGTTGCTATTTGTGTTGTTATTGCTGTTGCTGATCCCGATACTGCTTATTATGGCAGTATTGGTTCCGGTGGTGTTATTAGCTAATTTCATACGGATGCGATTTTTCCCGAATAAGAAGCCGCGTATTTTTAGTACCCCGTTCGGTTTTACGGTCTATTCGCAAGCTGAACGGACTTTAGTTAATTATTCGTGGCATGAAATTGCCAAAGCCGAAGTCTGGCAAGAAGATAAAATAATTTTTCCGGTACTGTTGCTCACCAATGGCACGGTGGTTAAACTACAGGGCATAGCTGTTAGTCAGGTGCAACAGTTATGTGGCCAACATAATATCCCCTTTCATGATGGGGTGATTATCAATAGCGAAGAATAAGTTTAGGTGTGCCTATCTGGAATTAAGCCGTTGCTTTTGCAGCGGTTTTTTGTTTGCTTTTGGTTAAAACAATTTCAATTAAGTCATAAATAATAACACTATGAACGCGACAAAACTAACCAAAAACCACCGGCAAATCTATTATTTTGAACTGATTGTTTTGTTGGCCATGCTGACCTCTTTAGGTGCCTTAACCATTGATTTACAGTTGCCGGCGATGCCTGATATTTTGGCCTCTTTCGGCTTGCAAGAAGCCAATATGCAGCAGTGGATTGTCAGTGCGTATATGCTGGGTTTCGCATCTGTGCAGATTATTTACGGTCCGCTATCGGATTCCTTTGGACGTAAACCAATTGTACTGTTTGGGCTGATTATTTACATCGCCGCTTCCCTGTGGTTGTTAGTGGCTGATGATTATATGGTATTCTTATTGGCTCGGGGTTTACAAGGGGTCGGTGCCGCAGCGGCCCGAATTATGATTAATGCCATTACTCGGGATTTTTTCCACGGCAACGAAATGGCTAAAGTGACCTCCTTGGTCATGATGATATTTATAATGGTGCCGGTTTTTGCCCCCACTTTTGGCAGCATCCTGATGTGGTTGGGTGATTGGCATCTGATTCTCTATGTGTTTTTAACTTTTGGTTTGGTGGTATTTGTCTGGACTTGGCTGCGACTGCCTGAATCTTTAGCCGAGCACCATAAAAGACCGTTTCGATTGCATCGCCTTAAGGCCTCCTTCTTACAAGTGGTCAGTGAGCCGTTAGCGATTGTATTTGCAGTTGTCAGTGGCGTAATTTTCAGTGGCTTTATGGCTTATTTGAACAGTGCCGAACAGATTTTTAGCAACCTGTACAATGCCACTGATTTATTCCCTTATATTTTTGGTTTATTGGCCTTGTTTTTCGGTTTGGCGGCATTTGTTAATTCCCGCGTTGTTATGCATTTTGGTGCCATGAGAGTGACCTTATATGCGTTGGTCAGCTTGGTTATTATTAATGTTATACAAATTGGATTGATGTCTGTCTATGACGGTTTACCGCCTCTTTGGTTGTTTGTGGCCGCGGTGGCTGGTATTAACATGTGTGTGGGTTTAGTCTTTGGCAATGTGATGGCCATCGCAATGATGCCTCTTGGGAATGTGGCCGGCATGGGGGCGTCAGTTATTGGCAGTATTTCGACATTCATCGCGGCCATTATTGGCATTGGCATTTCACAACAATTGGACGGTAACTTATGGCCGATTGCCTGGGGCTTTATGGCCACAGCCACCGTCTCATTATTGTTGGTTGTTCGTTTTAAAAATGCGGTACCTAATAAGCGTAACTTGAGCCCTGAACAGACTCAACAACAAGGTCCCTCATAGAGTTGTCTTTATCATTTAACACCACCCTTAGGGATGCTTGTTGGTGGTTGATAATTAACCACTGAATCAACTCTGGATTGGGCTAAGGGATGATAACCTGGACGGGCTTTGCTATAAACTTCTACTGCCAGCTGATTTAGTTCCGGTACCGCCATCATTTCTTCGTACAAAGGTACAATTAATTTCATCCGGCCTATTTCCTTTAGGTAATCGATCAAACGCCCATATGCGGGTGCATATTGATAGCGGATTGCGAGTAGTAACCAATCGTGAGCAATCTCACTGTTTTGACTTTCGCTAAATTGGAAGGTCTGGTCCAATTCCTGCATGGTTTCATTGCTGATAGGTTCCGGAATCGCGCGTATAAAGTGCAACCATTCATGGCTGCTCCAATTCGAAGTATCCACTTCATTGAGGCTTATTATTCCGTTTTGCCAGTTAGTAATAATGCCATTAATAACCTCAAACTTGTCCGTCACCGGTACATATAGACCATCCGGTAAACCTGGGCCGTAAACCCATTCTTGGATAACTGACATAGGCAGTTGTTGTGGAAAATCGCTAACTAAAGTTTTTTGTAAATAGTCTAAAAACTGAACAGTGGTAATGCTTTGAAAAGCAAAGTGGTCAAAATATTGATTCAAAAATGCATCAAAAGCCGTTCGCCCCACTTGTTTTTCCATCCACTCCAGGAAGAATCGGCCTTTATCATAGGCGACCCCACTAAATACATCTTCACTATCCAAGTCATTGCCACAGGTGGATAAACGTTGTTCTGCTAAAGATAAGCCTGCCATTTCCTGGCGTAAGCCTTGTAAGTTAAGTGCGGCTTCCATAATCATTCGTTCTGGGCCGTGCACAGCTTCCACCAGCCGCGCTTCGATGTAAGAGGTAAAGCCCTCATTCATCCATAAATCACACCAACGGGCATTAGTGACTAAATTTCCCGACCAAGAATGTGCCAGCTCATGAGCAATTAATGAATCTAACGATCTATCGCCGGCAATCACCGTTGGGGTAATAAAGGAAAGCCTAGGATTTTCCATGCCACCGAATGGAAAACTTGGTGGTAGCACCAATAAATCATAAACACCCCAGCGGTAAGCGCCATACAGCCTTTCAGCAGCCTCAATCATGTCTTCGGTTTTCGCAAACTCGTAAGCCGCTGGTTCGATAAAGCTCTGTTCGGCATAAATCGCCACATGCTCACTTATTTTCTTATGGCCTATATCACCGATGGCAATGGCCATTAAATAGGACGGAATGGCTTGTGGCATCGTAAATTGGTATACCCCGTCACTGCTGCGTTCAGGGTTATTTTCAGCACTCATAAGGGCGCGCAGCTCGCTGGGAACTTCGATTCGAGCTGAGTAGGTAAATCGTACCGCCGGTGTGTCTTGAAGAGGTATCCAGCTGCGGGCATGGATGGCTTGTGATTGTGAAAATAGAAACGGCTGTTTGCCGCCGGCGGTTTGCGCCGGATTCAACCACTGTAAACCACTGGCTTGGGGCTGGGTTTGGTATTCAATTCGAATGGGTCGTTTGTCTTCAGGTAATTTAATTACCAAGGCACTGCCCAAGGGTGGTTTAGGCGCTGCCATCTGCCAAGATAATTGCCGACTAGTATCGATGGCGGTAATGCGGCGGATCTTTAAATCACGGCTATCTAAAATCATCTCTGTGGCGTTAGGATCAAGTACGTCGTAATTGAGAATAACGTGGCCTTTTAACACCTTGTTTTTAAAATCAGCGGTTAAATCTAATTCCATATGGGTAATCTCAACCTGTTCAAAATTGGCCATTGAATGGGGATCCAAAGCACCGGAATTTAGAATGAGTTGGGGGGTGTTGGCAGTTTCAGCCATTGGTTTGCTTGGCTTTTGAGTGTGGCAGGCAGTGAGGCTTAAAATAGCCAGTAACAATAAAGTACGCATTGATCTCATCGATAAGAAAAAGCACATGATACCTTAAAACGATTTCACCTGAAACTGCAAACATATTAAGATAGAACCTCATTTATGCTGTTTTAATATTATGAATAATATAAATAAGGATTTAAATGCGGTATTAGACTTTTGGTTTTCTAAAAGCAACCAGTCGAAATGGTTTATAAAAGATGACTTGTTTGATAATGAAATAAAAGATAAATTTTATGCTGTATGGCAACAAGCCACTTTCGGTGAATTGGCCGACTGGCGACATAATGCCTTGGGTCGATTGGCTGAAATTATCGTTTTAGATCAGTTTTCACGGAATCTAATGCGCAATGATGGCCGTGCTTTTGCACAAGATGGTATGGCTTTGGTGTTGGCCCAAGAAGCCATTAAGCAAAGTGATTATGAGGAGCTAAGTGAGGTGATGAAAAAGTTCACTATAATGCCTTTTATGCACAGTGAATCAGCCAAAATTCAGGCGCATTCAGTACAGCTGTTTGCCGAATTAGGGGATGCCGGCACGTTGAAGTATGCGCAACAACACAAACAAATAATTGACCGGTTTGGGCGCTATCCACATCGCAATGAGGTATTAAACAGAAAAACAACGGACGCAGAAAAAGAGTTTTTAAAACAACCGGGATCGTCGTTTTAAAGGGAGCCATAAAAACTGGCGGAGCGGACGGGACTCGAACCCGCGACCCCCGGCGTGACAGGCTGGTATTCTAACCAACTGAACTACCGCTCCTCAGTCAGCCGCGCATTCTACTGGGTTTTAATCTGGGAAGCAAATGTTTTATTGTCAAAAGTAATTTAGACATAACTATAATAGTTGACTATAAAAAAATGGAATTAGTTTATGCTTGATGCCATCAACGCTCTTACAGTTATTTCAATCTGGCTGATAGCTTGGTATGTCATATATGTGGTACTGATTAAATATTATCGGCCACTGTTATTTTTTGTCGTGTTCATTCATCTATTATTGATTTGGGTTTTTATTAGCTTATTTTTTTATTGGTTTTATATGCAATCTTCATTAATATTTGGAACCCTTTGTTTGTTGATATTGTTGCAGGCTTGGTATTTGATTGCTCGCGTATCACGAGTTAATAAGTAGAAAAAGTATTACTTAGGCATTATTTATAGGTGTGGAATGAATAAATATTTGAGTATTTTTTGGTTATTACTTTCGGGTCAAGTTTTGGCTTGTTCTTTAGTTGAGCAACTGAGTACAGAAGAAATGATTGTACAAAGTGAAGCCATTGTTATTGGCACGGTGATTGGATTTGGAGAAGAGCAGAATGAAAATTATGTGCTTTTTGAAATTGATAAAAAAATAAAAGGTGATGATTCGTTTCGAATTGGTTTGGGTAAGCGCATTAAAGGCAGTGAAGTTGCTAAAAATTTAAACAACAGGGGTGATGTGCCTTATCAAGAAAACAGAAGAACACGGCCGGGTGCTTGCGCCTCCTATGATTATGAATTTGGAAGCTCTTATTTGTTTTTTCTTAAGGAAAAGACGCCTTATTGGGCAGGCTTAAAACCGGTGAATGAAAAAATTACGGGAGATCAAGACCCTTGGGTTGCTTGGGTTGAGGGTTTTTTAGCAGGGTATCATTTTAATAAAAATTAGATAGGTCAATTTGTGATTGGGTCTTACAAATCTCTTCGGGCTTTTACTGAAAAAAGCCCGAAGAATTGATTGAATTATTCAAATTCATTGGCAAAAATTTGGTTATTAATTTCCACAGAATTAATATAAGCGCCGCTCCAGCCACCGGCTTTCATGGCATAGCCATTGCCATAAACCAGACCGAACGTTCTGGTACCCACATTAACCGGATTATTGGCAGCCCAGCTCCAGCCATTTTTGCCAAACGACTCAGTTGTTGTTAGATAAGATCCCCAGCCACCTGCAACCGCATGTATTTGTTCACCATCATAATAGGCGCCTAAGCCACCGCGCCCGGTAGTTAAGGATACAAAAGGTGTCCATGAATCAGAAACAGGGTCATATTGATACACATAGTTAGAATTAGAAGTGTTGCCGCCCATTAAGTAAATATGAATGCCATCGGTCGTTGCAGCAGCATAATTATTTGCGTATGGGGTTGGGGCGCCGGTAGTCCAGGTGTTGTTAATAGTGTCGTAAATATAATGAGTGGTGCCTTCTGTGCCAGTAGTACTGCCGCCAAGTACATGAATATAGTTACCCAGTGCCGTCACACTGTATGACCGTAATTTATGTCGGGCATATCGGCACCTAATGTGACTGTATTAGTGGCCGGGTTATAGATTTGTAAATTTGCTATACCAACCGAGCCTGTATAGCCACCAACAATATAAATTAAATTATTGACCGATACGGCACCGGTATTGGCAACACCAGTCACTAAAAGGGTCTTATTGACCCAAATGCCCAATGAAGGATCATATTCTTCAATCGAAAGATTTCTGTCCCCACCTGAGCTTTCACCACCAATTAAATAAAATTTATTGCTTGATCCAACATAGGCCAGTGACAGTCTGGATCGAGGGGTATTGATGGGTGCTATTTCCACCCACTGATTGGCTTGTGCTTGTGGAGTATTTACCGGTATCAGTAAAATTCCGAATAAAACACTTATTAAAATATGACCTGTTTTATAGTTTAAGCGCATTGTGCATCTCCCAGTGTTATTAATATAATGCTAATTAATGCTCTAATAATGAAATTTAGTCAATTCTTATTCATTTATTTTAATTAGAGCAAGGCCTAATGTAATATATTCTAATGTAATATATTGATTATAAGATAAACTCAGCATTACTGGCTGACTTGTGGTTTTGGTGGTAAAATGCGCAGCCATTAAAATCACCCTTATCCATTAACCCTTCAAGCAGAGGCAAAAACGCTATGAGTGAAGAAAACAGACCCCTCCCAACTGAATTTTTTAGTGACTGGAAAGAACGTGAAGCTTTGGCTGAAGGTATGATTCCATTGATTGGTCGTTTATACCGCCGCCGTAATGTATCTTTGTATATGTACGGCAAACGCATGATTAACCAGTCTGTGACTGACCTGATGAAAACCCATCGCTTCGTGCGTCAGGTGGAAGGCAATGAGTTGAGTGAATATGAAACCCTGCCATTTATCAAGGCCATTGCTGAATTGCCCTTAGGACCTGCCCATATTGATGTGGGTAAGATGGTTTACCGTTATTTTAAAACCAACAGCTATGATGACATTGAGCAGGCAGATGTGGATGCCTATGTTAAAAAGGAGCTGAGTCATTTGATTGGTTCCGATAAAAAACCACTGGACAAGCCGCAGGATGTGGTGCTTTATGGTTTTGGCCGGATTGGTCGTTTGGTGGCACGGTTATTGATTGATAAAACTGGTGGTGGCGATGTTTTGGTTTTACGCGCCATCGTAGTGCGAAATACCGGGCAGAAAAATGACTTGGAAAAACGAGCGGCTTTATTACGTAAAGATTCTGTGCACGGAAAATTTCACGGTACCATTCGAGTTTTACACGATCAGAATAAATTGGTTATTAATGGTAATGAAGTGCAAGTCATTTACGCCAATTCACCGGCAGACATTGACTACACTGAATACGGTATTAACGATGCTATGATCGTTGATAACACCGGTGTTTGGAAAGATGAAGACGGTTTGCGTGGTCATCTACGTCCAGGCGCGGCTAAAGTTCTATTAACAGCACCAGCCAAAGGAGATATCCCTAATATCGTTTATGGGGTTAATCATGATGAGATAACCCCGGATAAAGAAATTATTTGTGCCGCATCGTGTACCACCAATGCCATTGTGCCGGTGCTGAAGTGCTTGAATGACGAATACGGTATTTTACACGGTCATATTGAAACGGTACATGCCTACACCAATGATCAGAACCTGATTGATAATTACCATAAAAATGACCGTCGTGGTCGCAGCGCCGCCTTGAATATGGTGCTGACCTCAACCGGTGCTGCCAAAGCGGTGTCACGGGTGCTACCGGAATTAGCCGGTAAACTCACCGGGAATGCCATTCGTGTACCGACGCCGAATGTATCAATGGCGATGTTAAATGTACAATTAAATAAAGACGTTACCTTAGAAGAGTTGAATGAGTTTTTGCGCTATAAGTCACTGCACTCCAAGCTACAGCAACAAATTGGCTACACCATTTCCACCGAAGCGGTATCCACAGATTTCGTCGGTTCCCGTCAGGCTTGTGTCATTGATTCGGTCGCAACAATTGTTGAAGGTAATAATGTTATTTTGTATTGTTGGTATGACAATGAATTTGGCTATAGCTGTCAAGTGGTCCGCTGTTTAGAGAAGTTTTCCGGTGTTAAGTGGCCGACTTACCCAGCTAAATAAACGTACAACCTGTTTTTTTCTCTAAATGCCACAGCTTGATAAGTTCAAGCTGTGGCATTTTTTTTGCTAGATGCTGTATGGTAGTTTTATTAAAGCCTTGTTGGAGTTAAAAAAACTTGCAAATATATCAACATTTTAGTAATTTAATAAACACCAATTAGGGTAATTTTCTTGCAGTGTGTGTGATTATAGGGAAACTAAAAAATGATGAATCAAAATCAACTACTTAAAGAACTGATAGTCATTTTTGATAAGCAGTTGCAAGCGAGTTTAGATGAAGCGATTAAATTAACTCTAAATAAACTGTTTCAGTTGGCTCAAAATGCCGACTCTAACCAAACAGAACAAGTTCTGTTTAATCAATACCGCGATCTTAAAGACCAAGAAAAACGCTTGCGCCAAGAGGTTAAAGAACAAACTAAGCAGATGCCTCAGTTTATTTCTGCCGAGGTTAACAAGTCAGATAAAAAAATATCGTTGGCGTTGGTGGAAGACGAGGAATTATCGATTAGTTTATCGCTCACTCAGCTTGATTCTACTTTAGAAATTAGTGGCCATAATGAACTGTATTTGTTAGAAAAACGCATGAATGTGTTATTTGGTGATGAGCGCATAGATAAAACCAACATGCCCTTTTCACCAGCTTCAATAGTCTGGTTAGTTAGTCATACACTAAAAACCGTGAATTGGAGTGAATCGGTTAAAACCAAGTTAATTGAAGCACTACAAAAATCACTCAACAGTAACATCGCAGAAACCTACCGTCAGCTCAATGAGCGTTTTGTTGTGGCCGGAATATTGCCGAATCTACAGCCCGAGTTTAAGCGTGCTCAATCACGGGATAAGGCTGCAGATAAAGAGCAGCAAGAACAAGCAAAAGATTCTCAGGATAAATTAAAAGATAGAAGTTTAGACAAGGATGGCATCAAGAAAGAAAACACCCCAACCCGACGACGTGAAGACCGGCAGTCGAGTGAAGAAAGCACAAGCCCGCCGCAATCAGAATTAGCTGGCTCGGATCAGCAATTGGTGGCTTCTATATTTAAGTTACTGTCAAATCATCAAACTCAAAGCCAAAGTAATCAATATGCCAGTCAATACCATGACGATGAACGCAGTCCACAGGCATCTGATGACTCTGTTGCTGCCGGAGCTGGGCACAAAGAGGTTTCAGGCAATGATTTTGAACAGGCTTTAAATCAAATCACTTCTGATTCCGGCTTAATAGCCAGTTCCCATCAGTTATCCGATTTAAAAAGTATGTTAACTGATCGGGTTCGTAATAATACCGGCAATTACTATCCTAAACTATCAGAAAGGCAGCATAAGACCATTGATCTGCTGGGTATGATTTATGATGAAATTCATGAAGATAATCGAATTGACAAGGATATCCGCTCTTCATTAAATGCCATTAATGTACCGTTGATAAAAACCGCGGTTAAAGACGACACTTTTTTCTCCGATAACAAGCATCCGGCGCGCCAGTTTATGGAGCTGTTGTTGGAGACTTCTCAGCGATGGTACGGCACCGATGTTATTAAACAAGTACATCAATTCAGTGATCACGCAGCTAAAGATTTTGATGGCAGTCGTGAAGGCTTTGTAAGGGCTCTGAATGACTTGTCCGATTTTCTGCAAACTACTGAAAAGCGTGCTCAAAAGGCCGAGCAGAAGTGGGTTAGTGCTGCTCAGGGTAAAGAAAAAATGCAGGTCACCAAGGATAAGGTGAACCAAGAACTGGATGCGATTTTAAAGGATTGCGAGGTTAAATTTGTTCGTGATGTGGTTAAGCATGTATCTAAAGACGCCCTGACTTTGACCATGTTACGAGAAGGCCAGGATTCGCCACAATGGCAACAGAACATAGCCACGGCCGAAGTGCTGTCACAAATCGGCAACCGTGAAAAATTTAAAAAACTCAGTGGTGCACAAAAACTAGCGGCGATGCGGCACTTGGATGAAACCATGGATGAATTGGGTTTTTCCAAGCGCGATCGAATCACCACCAAAGATAACTTGCATTTATGTTTCAGATGGCAAGAGGCCAATCAAGTTTCGATTCAAAAAGAAACGCCTAAGCTTAAAAAAATCCAATCAATCGATCAGCCCAGCAAGCCTAAAGATGAGGCTGAAGATAGTAAAAAAATTGAAGAAATTCGATCATTGAATGAAACTGAGAAAAAGATGGTTGATGTCATTATTAAAATACCTTACGGCACTTTGTTTGACTTTAAAGCCAATCAGAGGGGCGATTTAGTTCGTCGTAAACTGTGCTGGGTTAGTACGGTAAGCGAACGGGTATTGTTTGTTGACTTAGCAGGTCGTCACCCGCATAAAATGGGTTTGGCAAGATTGGCCATTGAAATGGGTCGAAATAACGTGGTTAAAGTGTCTTTAGAAACCGGAGGCTATGTTAAAAAAGCCCTCGGCCGTATTATGAACCGGCTTAAAAAAATGGCCGCATAAACTGAGCATATTCATGGTTGAAAAAAGAGCTTATATTCGAGTCCATCCTGCCGCAGGTTCAAAGGTGGTAAATGTGATGACCAATCAAACCTTAGGAAGATTGGTTGATATTTCAGCCAATGGTTTTTTATTAACTTGCCGCGAACAAATTAAACCCGGCAAGATTTTTCAATTATTACTGTGGTTAAAAGAATTGGATGGTCAAGGTTTAACATTGGGTGCAGAATGTATATGGTCAGACCACCAAGAAAGTGGTCTGACATTTGCCGGCTTTCAAATTATTGATATGGCCGATAATGAAGCGGAACGATTGAATTCACTTATTGATCAGTTAACAGTTGATTAACAGCTATTAAATCCTCTTGAGTCAATATTCCAGCAGCTCGTTCTAAATTCAAAAGATTCATTAAGTAATCGTGTTTAGCACGAGAATAGTCTCGTTGTGCTTGGTATAGGCTGCGTTGTGAGTTTAGTACCTCAACAATATTACGGGTACCCACTTCAAAGCCTGCTGCAGTGGCTTCTTCAGCGCTTCGGGCTGAAACCACGGCCAGCTCTCTGGCTTGTACCGAACTCCAACCTGCTTCCAAATTGCGCAAGGCACTACGGACATTACGCACGGTTGCAAAAGTTACTTGATCCATATTTTCCATAGCTGCTTGGTAGCGAAACCGAGCTTCATCAGTCAATGAGCTGACCCTAAAGCCTGAGAAAATAGGTACCCGCAGGGTAAGCATGGCTGTGGTGCTGTCAGTTTCTTGTGATCCACGGGCAAATATATCCTGCGTTTGCGGGTCTCTTAAAGCCACATTGTTGTTGACGTTGTTGTTGCGATTTAAGGATAAGTCAACTGTAGGTAAATGACCGGATTGATTTAAATCGACTGTTTTTTCTGCTAATTCGGCATCTATTTTGGCAACACCTAAGTTAGGATTGTTGGCCAAAGCCAGTGACTCCCAATAGGCGACATCATCTTGTGCTAACTGAAGTTTTTCAATGTCTGCAGGTAAGGCATTAAGTTCTTGGTAGTGATTCTGAGTGATTTCAAACAAAGCTTCTCGGCTGTCATCCAGAATATTTTTTGCATTGATAACATTAGCACGGGCAGAGTCGTATTGAGCTCGAGCTTCATGAACGTCGGTTACGGCCGATAAACCCACCTCATAACGTTGTTCCGCTTGGCGCAGTTGTTGCTCAATGGCTTTCTCTTCCGCTTCAGCAAATTTCACCACATCAATATTGGTTAAGACATTGAAATAGCTTTGCGCCACCCGAATAAGAAAATCTTGGCGAGCCACTTCATAGCTGGCTTCACCGCGAGCGGTTTCTAATTTTGCTTGGCTCCAACGAACAAAATTGGCCTGGTCGTAAACGGATTGGCTTAAGGACACTTGCCAGCCATAGTTGTCAGTATCGGGGATATCAAGATCACCGATAATATCCAAAGTGCTGTCTGTTTCGCCACGGGTCTTATTCCAATTGGCGTTGACTTGTGGCAAAAAATTAGCCCGCGCTTGGGTTTTACTTTCGGCTGCCGCTTTTAAGTTGTATTCGGCTGCCCGTAATTGCGGATCTTGTTGCAGCGCTTCATTAAGCACATCAAGTAAACTGGCTGCATTAACTTGACCTGCCATGAGTAGGCTTATTATCAATATTTTTTTCATAGTTTTGGTCGTTTATTTTAAAGATTAAAAGATGGGTTGGTCGCTTGTTTGTTAACCAAGGGTGCAACCATGGTGTCAAAATGTGTTGTGTATTTATCAGGCGCTGTATGGATACGGGCTTCCATAATAGGGTCCTCACCAATAATGGCAAACACTTGTCCCTGATCTTTGAGCCAGTTAAATACAAAATCTGGAAGCTGGGTCAACGAGCCGGTTAATATGATATGGTTGTATTTTGTAGGTGCCTGAAAATTAAAAAAGTCATGCTGTTCTAAAGTGGCTTTTTCGATGTCTTGCTCATCGAGTTTTTGACGTGCTGATTTTACAAAGTCTGCATGAATATCAATCGAATGAACGTGTTGGGTTAAGGCGCATAATAAAGCGGTTACATAGCCACTGCCGGTACCCACTTCTAATACAGTGTCAGTGGGCTTTAGTCCAATTACTTGTAACATACGGCCTTCAACCACAGGTTTCATCATGTATTCACCGTGCCCGATAGGTAAGGGCATATCAGCAAAAGCCAATTTACGTTGTGAAACCGGCACAAATTCTTCCCGTTGGATATTTAACATGGCGTTTAAAATATCTTTATTGAGAACTTCCCATGTTCGGACTTGCTGGGTGACCATGTTGTGTCGTGCTTTATCAAAATTCATGTCTTACTCGTTTGTTTTTTGTTATGATTAGATGCTTACGTCATCATGAAAATGAAGCCAACGCCGTCGTAACAGACAGCATAATATTATGTGGGGTTCAATTCATGGGTTAAAAGTCACATTTTAAGCTATTTTCTGCAATGAACGAAGTCAAATCCTTACAGTCGGCCAAACTTTCCTTGGAAAAAGGCCTAAAAGACCTGGCTTTACCTGTGTCAGTCGCTACACCATTGTTACATTATTTAGAATTATTGCAACAATGGAATAAAACCTATAACCTGACTGCCATCGATGATCTGCAAGATATGGTGGTACAACATATTTTGGACTCTGCAGTGGTGTTGCCTTATATTGATGGCAAGCGGCTAATTGATGTGGGTTCCGGCGGTGGATTACCTGGATTGGTTTTGGCGCTATTGCGGCCGGATTTGTCTGTTACTCTGTTGGATGCCGTGGCTAAGAAAACACGCTTTTTAAACCACGTAAAAAGACGCTTAAACCTCGTGAATGTCAGTGTTATCCATAGTCGCGTAGAAAATTATGTTCCCGTTGAAAAATTTGATGTGGTAATATCACGGGCGTTTGCTGAGATTAATCGCTTTCTCAATTGGACTGAACATTTGGGCCATGGTGGCACTCGATTTTTAGCAATGAAAGGCCCCAAAGAAGAGCCGTTAGCGCCGTCATCTCATTTTAAATTAAAGGCCGAGCACCGTTTAAATGTGCCCCAGTTAAAAGCCCAGCGTAGACTGTATGAATACCAATTAAAACTCGATTTGAGCAACCATGAATAAACACACTAAAATCATTGCCATTGCCAACCAAAAAGGGGGTGTCGGCAAAACCACCACAGCGGTTAATACAGCGGTCGGTTTAGCCCAGTTGAAGCACCGGGTTTTATTGATTGACTTAGATCCGCAAGGCAATGCCACCATGGCCTGCGGTGTTGATTCCAGGGCTTTGGAACTATCTGCATGTGAATTATTATTGCAGGAATGTGACGTTAATGAGGTAGTGATTAAAACCGAATATGTTGATTTAATCGGCGCCAATACCGATTTAACTGCCGCCGAATTACAGTTGATGCAAGCTGAGCGGCCCCAGATGGTTTTAAAGGACCAATTGATTGCACTCGACGGTCAGTATGATTATATTTTGATTGATTGCCCACCCTCGCTCAGTATTCTAACGATTAATGCGTTAGCTGCGGCCGACAGTGTTTTGATCCCGATGCAGTGTGAATACTATGCTTTGGAAGGTTTAACCTCATTATTGGATACCATTAAAAGAGTGCAGCAGTCAGTTAATCCCGATTTACAAATTGAAGGTTTATTGCGCACCATGTTTGATGGTCGTAATAATTTGGCCAATGATGTGGCCGCCCAGATTAGTGAGCATTTCGGTGATAAAGTTTTTTCGACCGTGGTGCCAAGAAATGTCAAAGTAGCTGAAGCCCCTAGTTTTGGTGTTTCCGCAATTGAATATGATTACTTGTCCCGTGGAGCAGTGGCCTATAAAGGACTGGCCAGCGAAATTATTAGGAGAAACCATGGCAGAACCTAAAAACAGCAAAAAAAAGATTACCCGAAAAACCGGCTTAGGCCGTGGCTTGGATGCCTTGTTAGGTTCATCACAAGCAGGTGATAACGATTCCACAGTCAGCGAATTACAGAACATTAACATTAATCAGCTGCAACCGGGTCAATATCAGCCGCGCACCACCATGGCGCAAGACAAATTACAGGAATTAGCGGATTCAATTGAGGCCCAAGGCATTGTCCAGCCCATTGTTGTCCGAAAAATAAGTAGCCGCATGTATGAAATTATTGCCGGTGAACGGCGCTGGCGTGCAGCTAAGCTAGCGAATCTGAAGCAGGTGCCGGTGTTGGTTAAACAGGTTGACGATCAACAAACCATTGCCATGGCGTTGATTGAAAACATTCAACGGGAAGATTTAAACCCTTTAGAAGAAGCCCAAGCATTGCATCGCTTGATTGAAGAGTTCTCTATCACCCACGCCCAAGCAGCCGAAGCTGTAGGCCGTTCACGGGTGGCAGTCAGTAATTTGTTGCGGTTACTGGATTTATCAGCGACGGTCAAAAAATTACTTAATGACGATTTGTTGGAAATGGGTCATGCACGCTGTTTACTTGGCTTGGATAATCAACAACAGTCTCGGGCCGCCGAGGAGATTATTGCTAAAAAATTAACGGTTCGACAAGCAGAAGCCTTGGTAAAAGCAATTAAAAATCCGCCGACTAAATCAACCCAGTCAGAACCTCAAAAGAGTGCTGATGTACGCCATTTAGAGCAGCAATTAAGCGAGAAGCTCTGCACGCAGGTGACCATTCAGGAACAGGGTAAAGGTAAAGGTAAGTTAGTTATCCATTTTCACGATGCCGATGAGCTGGAAGGTATTTTAGAGCGAATTAAGTAATATTTGCATCAAACCCCATTCAACGGCTGGTTTAAGCGGGCACAAACAGGCTGAACACTTGCTTTTCAAGGGCTGAAGCGTTAAAGTTTGCAACCAATTTTTGCAACCAAATCGTATCCTCATGAGCACATCCAATCAAGCCTTGGCCGACTGGGTTAAAGAAGTCGCTGAATTAACCCAAGCGGACGATATATACTGGTGTAACGGCAGTCCTGCCGAAGATGAATCTTTTAATCACCAATTACTTGAAGAAGGCGGCTATAAGCGCCTTAACCCTGACACTCATCCAAATTGTTATTTACATTTATCTGACCCAAAAGATGTGGCTCGGGTGGAGCATTTAACCTTTATCTGTACTGAAAAGGAAGTCGATGCCGGCCCCAATAACCACTGGATGGATCCGCAACAAGCCCACGAAAAGATGGATGATTTGTTCAAAGGCTGTATGAAAGGTCGAACACTGTACGTAGTTCCTTACTGCATGGGGCCGATTGACTCACCGATTTCACGTTGTGGTGTAGAAATCACAGACAGTGCTTATGTGGTGCAGAATATGCGTTTAATGACCCGTATGGGTGATGAGGCGTTACGTCGAATTGAGCGCGAAGGCACTTTTGTCAAAGGCTTGCATTCAACCGGTGAGTTAGATCCTGAGCGTCGTTTTATTATGCATTTCCCTGAAGAGCTGGCCATTAAGAGTTATGGGTCGGGTTATGGTGGTAATGCACTTTTAGGTAAAAAATGCCACGCCTTGCGAATTGCCTCTTATCAGGCCAGAAATGAAGGTTGGTTGGCTGAACACATGCTAATTTTGGGTATTAAAACACCCGCCGGTAAACAACATTACGTGGCCGCTGCATTTCCTTCAGCCTGTGGTAAAACCAATTTAGCCATGTTAATCCCGCCCGAAGGTTATCTTCAAGACGGTTGGGAAATCACCACCGTTGGTGATGATATTTGCTGGATGCGGCCGGGTGAAGATGGTCGCTTATGGGCGATTAATCCAGAAGCAGGTTTTTTCGGTGTAGCACCGGGAACCGCCAAAGACACCAACCCCAATGCCTTGGCGATGCTTTATCAAGACACCATTTTTACCAATGTGGCCCAAACGGCCGATGAACAGCCTTGGTGGGAAGGTTTGGATGATCGGGTGCCGGCCATCGATTGGCAAGGCCGACCGTATGATCCGGCTAACGGGCCAGCGGCGCATCCCAATTCTCGATTTACGGTGTCCGCAAAACGTTGCCCCAGTTATTCCCCGGCGTCTGAAGATGCCAGCGGTGTGCCGATTAGT